>OKER01000184.1_pt1 | contig 17790 bp, 20 predicted proteins | sample 1610031 | NCBI WGS metagenome assembly OKER01 (sample SAMN04436611, study PRJEB24849) | human gut metagenome | biome: human gut; feature: NICU; material: stool | host: Homo sapiens | place: USA: Saint Louis, MO | collected 2009-12-31
CAAGAAGAGTGTGTAACACAGATTAATAAGCTTACACATGCCGCAGATACGGTGATCTTCATCCAGCACATCGAAAACGGTGGTCTGGAAGAGGGGAGCGAGGGATTCCAGTTGCTGCCCGATCTTTACCAGCCTGATAACGCATTGTATGTCACCAAAACCGCCTGCGACGCCTTCTACCACACCTCGCTGGCGCAGGTGCTGGACGAACACGACATTCAGCAGTTCGTCATCTGCGGCTGCGCCACCGACTACTGCCTCGACACCACCATTAAAAACGGCGCCAGCCGCGGGTACGGTATTGTGATCGCGGAAGATGCCCATACCACCGCCGACCGCCCCGCCGCGCAGGCCGCGACGCTTATCGCCCATTACAATGAGGTGTGGCGTACGCTGACTGTTCCTGGCAATCCTTTACAGGTGAAACCCACAGAAACAATTCTGCACGCCTGGCAGCAGAACTAAGCTGTTGATATCCGGTCTTATCATTCGTCTGCCCCGCGAGAGCGCATCCACGCGGCGGCCGACGTATGCGTCGTACACAGCAATAGCAGAACGATAAGAAGTTAGCAGGAGACAATGATGTTTAAATCTTTTTTCCCCAAACCGGGGCCGTTTTTTATTTCTGCCTTTATCTGGTCGCTGCTGGCCGTGATCTTTTGGCAGGCGGGCGGCGGCGACTGGCTGCTGCGGGTCACCGGAGCATCGCAAAATGTGGCGATCAGCGCGGCGCGCTTCTGGTCGCTCAACTATCTGGTGTTCTACGCTTACTATCTGTTTTGCGTCGGCGTGTTTGCACTCTTCTGGTTTGTCTACTGCCCGCATCGCTGGCAGTACTGGTCGATTCTCGGCACGTCGCTCATCATCTTCGTCACCTGGTTTCTGGTGGAAGTCGGGGTGGCGATCAACGCCTGGTATGCGCCGTTCTACGACCTGATCCAGAGCGCGCTGGCCACCCCGCATAAGGTCAGCATCAACCAGTTTTATCATGAGATCGGCATCTTTCTCGGCATCGCGCTCATCGCGGTGATCATTGGCGTGATGAACAACTTCTTCGTCAGCCACTACGTCTTCCGCTGGCGCACGGCGATGAACGAACACTATATGGCCCACTGGCAGCATCTGCGCCATATCGAAGGCGCCGCGCAGCGTGTGCAGGAAGATACCATGCGCTTTGCCTCCACCCTGGAAGATATGGGGGTAAGCTTTATCAACGCGGTGATGACCTTGATCGCCTTCCTGCCGGTGCTGGTGACGCTCTCCGAACACGTTCCCGACCTGCCTATCGTCGGCCATTTGCCGTATGGTCTGGTGATTGCCGCTATCGTCTGGTCGCTGATGGGGACCGGCCTGCTGGCGGTGGTGGGGATTAAGCTGCCGGGCCTGGAGTTTAAAAACCAGCGCGTGGAAGCCGCCTATCGTAAAGAGCTGGTCTACGGTGAGGACGATGAAACCCGCGCCACGCCGCCGACGGTGCGCGAGCTGTTCAGCGCGGTGCGTCGCAACTATTTCCGTCTCTATTTCCACTATATGTATTTCAATATCGCCCGCATTCTCTACCTGCAGGTGGATAACGTTTTCGGCCTTTTCCTGCTGTTTCCGTCGATCGTTGCCGGTACGATTACCCTCGGGCTGATGACGCAAATTACCAACGTCTTCGGCCAGGTGCGCGGCTCGTTCCAGTACCTGATTAGCTCGTGGACGACGCTGGTGGAACTGATGTCCATCTACAAACGTCTGCGCAGTTTTGAACGCGAGCTGGACGGCAAGCCGCTGCAGGAAGCGATCCCGACATTACGTTAATTAAGACAAGGAAGCATGATGGCCGCACGTTTATCGCGCATTATTCCCGGTTCATTGACGCTGTTGGCGGCCATGGTGCTGAGCGCCTGTACCAGCCAGCAGGCCCCGACGCTGAAAAAGGGCGAGAAGCCCGTTGACGTGGCGTCGGTGGTGCGGCAGAAAATGCCGGCCAGCGTCAAGGATCGGGAGGCCTGGGCGCAAGCCATCGCCACCGCGTTTGACAGCCAGAAGCTGGCGCCGACGGAAGAGAATGTCTGCTCGGTGCTGGCGGTCGCGCAGCAGGAGTCTAACTATCAGTCCGATCCGGTGGTGCCGGGGTTGAATAAAATCGCCTGGCAGGAAATTGACCGCCGGGCGGAAAAAATGCACATTCCGCCGTTTCTGGTCCATACCGCGCTGAAGATCACCTCGCCAAACGGTAAAAGCTATAGCGACCGTCTGGACAATGTGAAGACGGAAAAGCAGCTGAGCGCCATTTTTGATGACTTTATCGGGATGGTGCCGATGGGGCAGAAGCTGTTCGGTTCACTTAACCCGGTGCACACCGGGGGGCCGATGCAGGTCAGCATTGCCTTTGCCGAGCAGCACACCTCCGGCTACCCGTGGAAAATGAACGGGACGGTGCGCCAGGAGGTCTTCAGCCTGCGCGGTGGCCTGTGGTTTGGCACCTATCATCTGTTGAATTACCCGGCCAGCTACAGCGTGCCGCTGTACCGCTTTGCCGACTTCAACGCCGGCTGGTATGCCAGCCGTAACGCCGCCTTCCAGAACGCGGTGGTGAAAGCCAGCGGGGTGAAACTGGCGCTCGACGGCGACCTTATCCGCTACGACAGCGAGGAACCGGGCAGCACCGAGCTGGCGGTGCGTCGTCTGGCGGGCCAGTTGGGAATGAGCGACAGCGAGATCCACAGCCAGTTGAAAAAGGGCGACAGCCTGGCGTTTGAGAAGACCGACCTTTATCAGCAGGTTTTCCGCCTCGCCGAGAAAAGGGCGGGCAAGACTCTGCCGCGGGAGATGTTGCCAGGGATCCAGCTTGAGAGTCCGAAAATTACCCGTAATCTGACGACGGCGTGGTTTGCAAAACGGGTTGATGAGCGGCGGGCAAATTGTATGGCGCGGCGTTAACGGCGCTGACGCCAGCGCACAATGAGCGCCAGCAGCCCGATGAACGAGCAGCCGATCAGGAAAGGGATCAGGCCAAAGAGGGTGCCAACGGCGAGACTGATGTCGACTTGCGGACGGCTGGCGTCCTGCGTTTGCATCAAGCGTTCAAATACCCCCGGAGCGTGGATCAGCATGCTGAGCATCTGCGCGCCGGCCCAGCAGCAGACCAGCACGAACAGGCCGTAGGCGACATGGCTGCCGGTCAACGCTCCTCTTTTTTTATTTCCCAAAAGCGATTTTGAAAAACTGAATTCAGCCATAGGCCCTCCCACCTCTGTACTGCTGGTTTTTTCTCCAGCTCTATGGCAGGTATTCTGGCAGTGAGGGGCCATTGTCAGTATCAGATTGCTGGTAATTGCCGTCCAGGAATAATCCTGTTTTCGCCGGTGTGTTAACCGCGCCACAGGAATGGAAAAGGGAGAGCGGCGTCGCAATCCAGCAACATTCTCTCCCGCGCTACAGACCGCCGCGGGCGGCTATGCGAAGATGCGTTTTTTTGCTGTTGGAGGTCGCATGAAGCTCACAGATAAAATTCGCCGCGACTGGCACTACTACGCGGTGGCGCTGGGGCTAATTTTTATTCTCAATGGGGTGGTGGGGCTGCTGGGGTTTGAAACACAGGGCTGGCAATCCTACGCCGTCGGTCTGGTGACCTGGGTCATTAGCTTCTGGGCCGCGGGCCTGGTGATCCGCCGCCGCCCGGCAGAAGAGGCCTGAGACCCCTGCTGCCAGGCGCGATAAACGCGTTTTAGTTCATGGAGGTTTTCAGCGCCCGGTCCGCGGCATGGCGCTCCAGCGCCAGCTCAATCAGCCGGGTGATCAGACTGGTGTAGTCGAGGCCGCTGGCCTGCCACAGCTTCGGATACATGCTGATGTTGGTAAAGCCCGGCAGGGTGTTGATCTCGTTGATCACCACCTCGTTGTCGGCGGTGAGGAAGACGTCGACGCGGGCCATGCCGCTGCAGCCCAGGGTCTGGTAGGCCTGCACTGCAATCGCGCGGATCTTGTCGTTGATCTCAGGGGCGATGGCGGCCGGGACCACCACCTGCGCGCCCTGGTCATCGATATATTTGGTGTCGTAGGCGTAAAACTCGCTGTTGAGGACAATCTCACCGCAGGTGCTGGCCTGCGGGTGGTCGTTACCCAGCACCGCACACTCAATTTCCCGCCCTTTAATGCCTTGTTCCACCACGACTTTATGATCAAATTCAAAGGCCAGGGCCACCGCCTGATGGTACTGCTCTTCGTTTTTAACTTTGCTGACGCCAACCGATGATCCCTGGTTGGCCGGCTTCACGAACAGCGGCAGCCCCAGCTTCGCTTCAACATCGGCAAAGCTGAACTGCGCGCGGTTGGCGCGGGTCAGGGTGATAAACGGGGCGACGGCGAGCCCGGCATCGCGCAGCAGACGTTTGGTCACGTCTTTGTCCATACAGGCCGCGGAACCCAGCACATCGGAACCAACGAAAGGCAGATTCGCCATGCGCAGCATCCCCTGCAGGGAGCCATCCTCGCCCAGCGTGCCGTGGACGATGGGGAAAATCACATCGATAGCCGCCAGCGGCTGGCCGCTGTCGGCGTTAATCAGCTGCTGTGCTTCGCGGCCCGGGATCTGCGCCAGGGTCACCGTGGAAGGACGCAGGGCAATGCGGGCAGGATCCTGAGCATTGAGCAGGTAGTTGCCGGCGTCGTTGATGTGCCATAGCCCCTGTTTATCAATACCCAACAGAACCACATCGAAGCGCGATTTATCAATCGCTTCCACGATATTCTTCGCTGACTGCAGCGACACTTCATGCTCCGCCGACTTGCCGCCAAAAACGATCCCAACCCTCATCTTTGCCATTTCAACTTCCATCCAGATAACATCAAAGGGCATAACATACCATGTGAAACCGCTGCCTGCCTGCCATAATATTTACCTGATCAATTGACGGGAGTGGGCGTGAGAGGAAAGACGCTGCTGGTGCTGGCCGGGCTGCTCGGCGCGGGCCTGTTAGGATACCGCTATCTGCCGCCGCACCTGAATCCGCTGGCGCCGCTGGCGCTTGACGATCCCCCGGGCTGGTTGACGTCATTCAAGCTGCGCAGGCTGACGGCAGACCAGTGCGCCTCCCTGCTGGCGGAAGCCAATCGCCGCCGGCTTATCGCCAGCCAGCCGGTGGCGGACAGCGAGGGAAGCTGCCCGCTGCATAACGTGGTGCGGGTAGCGAATTTTGGCAGCGTGACGCTGAGCAGCAGTTTCCTCGCCAGCTGCCCGCTGGCGCTGAGCAGTGCGCTGTATGTCGAGCAGCAGGCGAAACCGCTGACCCGTCAACTGATGGCGAGCGATCTGCGCCAGATCGATCATCTCGGCAGCTTCGCCTGTCGCAATATCTACCATCGGCAACAGGCGCGGCGCAGTGAACACGCCACGGCGGACGCGCTGGACGTCAGCGGTTTCCGCCTGGCGGACGGCCGACGCGTCAGCGTCCTGCAGGGCTGGCGTAGCGAGACCTCGCATCCCTGGCTGGCGGCGCTGTTGAACAACAGCTGCCACTACTTCGGCAACGCGCTGGGGCCAGAGTACAATGCGGCTCACGCCAATCATTTTCATCTGGGGATGCGCGGACAGGGCTTCTGCTTTTGAGCATAAAGCGCTGTGAGTAGCCTAAATGACCAGAAAATGCTTCGTCAGGTTCTCATCCACACTCATAAAACACCAAACTCACCGCCAGCGCATCTATGGTAGTACACCAGTGGAATGAAATTGCTAAGCTAGGTAATAATTGGCAAATCATTAATGAATACGCGTAGTTATGGAATCCTGGAAGGTTAATCTCATCTCCGTCTGGTTTGGTTGCTTTTTTACCGGCCTGGCGATCAGCCAAATTCTCCCTTTTTTGCCCCTCTACGTCTCCCAGCTGGGCGTTACCTCGCATGAAGCGCTGTCGATGTGGTCGGGGCTGACCTTCAGCGTGACTTTTCTTGTCTCGGCGATCGTCTCGCCGATGTGGGGGAGCCTGGCAGACCGCAAAGGCCGCAAGCTGATGCTGCTGCGTGCCTCGCTGGGGATGGCGATTGCTATTTTACTGCAGGCCTTCGCCACTAACGTCTGGCAGCTGTTTATCCTGCGGGCGATCATGGGCTTAACCTCCGGTTATATCCCCAACGCCATGGCGCTGGTGGCCTCCCAGGTGCCACGCGAGCGCAGCGGCTGGGCGCTGAGCACGCTATCAACCGCGCAAATCAGCGGCGTGATCGGCGGCCCGCTGCTGGGCGGCTTCCTGGCGGACCACGTCGGGCTGCGGATGGTCTTTTTTATTACGGCAATCCTGCTGACCATCAGTTTTCTGGTGACCCTGTTTCTGATCAAAGAGGGAGGGCGCCCTCAGGTCAGTAAAAGCGAGCGCCTCACCGGAAAACAAGTCCTTGCCTCTTTACCCTATCCGGGGCTGGTGATCAGCCTGTTCTTCACCACCCTGGTGATCCAGTTGTGTAACGGCTCAATTGGCCCGATCCTGGCGCTGTTTATCAAGTCGATGGCGCCGGACAGCAACAATATCGCCTTTCTGGCCGGGATGATCGCCGCGGTGCCTGGCGTGTCGGCGCTGATTTCTGCGCCACGGCTGGGTAAGTTAGGCGATCGCATCGGTACCTCGCGGATCCTGCTCGCGACGCTCTGCTGCGCAGTGGTGATGTTTTTCGCCATGTCTTTTGTCACCACCCCGCTGCAATTGGGTACGCTGCGTTTCCTGCTCGGCTTTGCCGATGGCGCGATGCTCCCGGCGGTGCAGACTTTATTGCTGAAATACAGCAGCGACAGCGTCACCGGACGCATCTTTGGCTATAACCAGTCGTTTATGTATCTGGGCAACGTCGCCGGGCCGCTGATTGGCGCCTCTGTATCGGCCATGGCCGGCTTCCGCTGGGTGTTTATTGCTACCGCCATTATCGTTTTCATTAACCTCTGGCAGCTGGCATGGATGCTGCGCCGCACCCGCCGGGCTAACGCCTGAACCTCTGCTGACGGTATTTATCGCGATACCGTCAGCGTTATTCACCGTCGGTACATTTACCATTACTTTTTGTTATCGCCATGCCGTGAGCGCTATTCCATTTTATTATTTCCTGCGCCATCTGGTTATAACCATCCCCGGCCATGATTAAACAATACTATTTATAGTGGTATTTTGTTGTGGTAAAACGTTTCGCTGTATATTGGGTGTTGCGATGATTCTTATTTTAAGTAATTCTGAGGTCCGTCATCGGGTATGACATCCCAATCAAAAACAGGCCTCGCATAAGGAACTGGTGCTATGAAGAATCTCATTGCTGAGTTACTGGTTAAACTGGCGCAAAAGGAAGAAGAAGCAAAGGAACTGACGGTGCAGGTTGAAGCGCTGGAGATCGTGGTCACCGCATTATTGCGCCATATGGAGCATGATGCCCAGCAGGCATTGATTCAGGATATAGAACAGGCGATTGACCAGGTGACGCCCTGTCCGCCGGTCAACGACCAGGATGCGATGCTGCTGCAGCAATATCTAAAGAAGCTGTTGCGGCATCCTCGTAGCTAGTCTTTGTGACACGACAAGGATGCCGTCATTTTTCTGTCATCTCCCTTTTATAAAGTCTCCCTCGTTTTGTTTTTTTTAAGTATTTTTTACATGGAGATGACAAAAGTGAAATTAAGCGCCCTGTTTATTGCCCTGGTTCCTCTGCTGGGCTCGCCGGTTATTCATGCAGAAACGACTGCTGCGCCGGTTCTGGAAAATCGCGCTGCGCAGGGAGATATCACCACTCCCGGCGGCGCGCGTCGTTTAACCGGCGATCAAACCGAAGCGCTGCGCGCCTCGTTAATCAATAAGCCGGCTAAAAACGTTATTTTGCTGATTGGCGATGGCATGGGTGATTCGGAAATTACCGCTGCGCGAAATTATGCGCAAGGGGCAGGCGGTTTCTTTAAAGGGATTGACGCCTTGCCGTTAACCGGGCAGTACACGCACTATTCGCTGGATAAAAAAACCGGGAAACCGGACTACGTGACCGACTCGGCGGCGTCCGCCACTGCCTGGACCACCGGCGTCAAGACCTATAACGGCGCGCTGGGCGTCGATATTCATGAGAACGCGCATCAGACCATCCTCGAGCTGGCGAAAGCGGCGGGGCTGGCCACCGGCAACGTTTCCACCGCCGAGCTGCAGGACGCCACCCCCGCAGCGCTGGTGGCGCATGTGACATCGCGTAAATGTTACGGCCCCACGGTCACCAGTGAAAAATGCCCCAGCAATGCGCTGGAGAAAGGGGGCAAAGGCTCCATTACCGAACAGCTGCTGAACGCCCGGCCGGATGTCACCTTAGGCGGCGGGGCGAAGACCTTTGCCGAAACGGCGACGGCGGGCGAGTGGCAGGGCAAAACCCTGCGCGAGCAGGCGGAAGCGCGCGGCTACCAGATTGTGACCGACGCGGCTTCCCTTGCCGCCGCGACTGACGCCAGTCAGGCTAAGCCGCTGCTGGGTCTCTTCGCCGATGGCAATATGCCGGTTCGCTGGGAAGGGCCGAAGGCGTCTTATCACGGCAATATCGATAAGGCGCCGGTGACCTGTACGCCAAACCCGAAACGCGACGCCTCGGTGCCGACGCTGGCGCAGATGACGGAGAAAGCGATTGACCTGCTGAGCCGCAACGAGAAAGGTTTCTTCCTGCAGGTGGAAGGCGCTTCCATCGATAAACAGGATCATGCGGCGAATCCGTGTGGCCAGATCGGCGAAACCGTAGACCTCGACGAAGCGGTGCAGAAGGCGCTGGAGTTTGCGCGAAAAGACGGCAATACCCTGGTGATCGTCACCGCCGACCATGCGCACGCCAGCCAGATCATTCCGGCGGACAGCAAAGCCCCGGGACTGACCCAGGCTCTGAATACCCACGATGGCGCAGTGATGGTCATGAGCTACGGCAACTCTGAGGAAGAGTCGATGGAGCATACCGGCACCCAGCTGCGCATTGCGGCCTACGGTCCACACGCGGCTAACGTCGTCGGCCTGACCGACCAGACCGACCTGTTCTCGACCATGAAAGCCGCCCTGAGTCTGAAATAAGTCGCTGCCGGTGGCGAAATTGCGTCACCGGCTGGTTTTTTTTCTATCTGCGTCCAGACTTACAACGATCCACTCACAGAAGGATGGTGCGATGAAAATAACCTTACTAATGACTCTACTGTTTGGCTTGATCTTTATCAGCGCGGTTGGCGCGGCAGAAAAAACGCCCACTCCACAGCAGCAAAAGATGACGGACTGCAATCAGCAAGCGTCAGCCAAAGCGCTGAAAGGAGATGAGCGCAAAACGTTTATGAGCCAGTGCCTGAAAAAAGAGACCACTACGTCGCAAGGAAAAGCGCTCACCCCTCAGCAGCAGAAGATGAGCGACTGCAACAAAGCGGCCTCGGCAAAATCGTTGAAGGGTGATGAACGCAGTACCTTCATGAGTACCTGCCTGAAGAAAGCCTGAAAAAAAGGGAGCGCTTATCCGCTCCCTTCTTCTTTGAACACTCAGGGCATTGCTGCCTACCCTCTCACGCTCAGGAGCGGCTCAGTTTCTCTGATTTCTCCATACATTGGGTGATGGCTTCGATCACCGCGGAGCGGAACCCTTTCTCTTCCAGTACGCGGACGGCTTCGATGGTGGTCCCGCCAGGCGAGCAGACCATATCTTTCAGCGCCCCCGGATGCTCGCCGCTCTCCAGCACCATTTTGGCGGAGCCCATTACCGCCTGGGCGGCGAATTTATAGGCCTGGGCGCGCGGCATGCCGCCGAGGACGGCGGCATCGGCCATCGCTTCGATAAACATAAAGACATAGGCCGGCGCGGAGCCGCTCACGCCCACCACCGGATGGATCATCGGCTCGGCAATTTGTTCCGCCTGGCCAAAGCAGCGGAACATGGTCAGCACTTCGGCCACGTCTTCGCTGCTTACCAGCGCGTTAGGCGTGACGGAGGTCATACCGGCGTTGACCAGTGACGGCGTATTGGGCATCGCGCGAATAATTTTGCGATCGTGACCGAGGGCGCGCGCCAGTTGCTCAAGCGTGACCCCGGCGGCGATGGAGACCACCAGCGACTCTTTATTCAGGCTTGAGGCGACGTCGCCCAGCACTTTGGTCATGATCCCCGGCTTAACCGCGCCGAAGACGATATCGGCAATCTGCGCCACTTCCTGAGCGCTCCCGGCGGCGTTGATGCCATACTGGTCGCGCAGAGCCGCAACCTTATCCGGCGACGGGGTGTAGACCCAGATTTGTCCCGGCTGTACCTGGCCGCTGGCGATCAGTCCACCCAGAATTGCCTTACCCATATTGCCGCAGCCGATAAAGCCAATTTTCTTATCCATCACCATTCCCCTCTGCTTTTTTCGTTACGATCTGATTAGCTTACCATCCTGGCGCTTTCATGGGGGAGAAAAGCAGGTAACATTGGCGTCACTTATTGCAGGTAACAGGAGCTGGCATGGCTATTTGGGTAGATGCGGACGCGTGTCCGAACGTGATTAAAGAGATTTTGTTCCGCGCGGCAGAGCGAACCCAGATCCCGGTGACGCTGGTGGCGAATCAGCCGCTGCGCGTACCGCCGTCGCGTTTCATCCGCACTCTGCGGGTTGAACAAGGTTTTGACGTGGCGGATAACGAAATCGTTCGCCAGTGCGCGGCGGGAGATTTAGTCATCACCGCCGACATCCCGCTGGCGGCAGAGGTGCTGGCGAAGGGCGGGGCGGCGCTGAATCCGCGCGGGGAACGCTACAGTGAGGCGACGATCCGCGAGCGCCTGACGATGCGGGATTTTATGGAGACATTGCGGGCCAGCGGCGTGCAGACCGGCGGCCCGGATAGTTTATCGCAGCGCGACCGGCAACAGTTTGCTGCCGAGCTGGAGAAGTGGTTGCTGGCGGTTAAGCGTCAGCAGGGTTAAACCCAGCTATCGTCGTCGCTGCCAATATCATCGTCGCCAAAGCCGGCGTCGAAGTCGTCGTTCCAGGTGTTGTCGGCAAGGAACTGATCGTCTCCCTGGCGGAACGGATCGTCACCCGCGGTGGCGTCCTGCGCGGCGGCATCAGGCTGCGGCTGCTCTTCGATGATATTGACGATCTCCTGCGGGTGCGAGCCGCTGAACATGTTGGTCAGCATATTGCCCAGCACCACGCCGCCCGCTACGCCTGCGGCCGTTTGGAGCGCGCCCGCCATAAAGCCGCCGCCGCGTGCGGCTGCCTGCGGGGCATAGTTCTGTTGCTGTTGCGGCGGGGCATACTGCGGCTGGGCGCTGGCCTGCGGGCGACCGTATTGCTCCGCGCCCGGGATGGGGTCAGAGCCGCGTGACGAGCCGCCACCGCCAAACAGGCCGGCGAGGAATCCGCCGCTGCTGGGCTTCGCCGCCTGCAGCTGGCTGACCTGGCTCTCCAGCGCCTGGATGCGATCGTTAAGCTGTTTAATCGCGGCTTCCTGTATAAGAATGGTTTGCGCCATATAGTAGGGGGCCGCCGGCTGCGCGCTTACATGTTGGGCAATCCGCTCCTCGGCGCTGGTATCGCGCGATGCACTGTGCGCCTCAGCCTCTTTTAGCCGGGAAAACAGTCCATCAATAAGGCGTTGTTCTTCAGATTGCATGTTACATTCCTCTGTCACACTGTCGAATAGGCATCAGGGTGCGTCTGAAACACGATGTTGTAAATATGTTGCTTCGTAAAGCTATGCATAAATGTGTTACCGTTTACGCCAGCGTTGGATAAAAAATAACGCCCAGCCGAAAGTAAAGCTGGTTAAACACTTAATGCAATGATAAGTTTACATCAAGAACCCCTTTTGTCACTGTGGTGATGGGGTGTAAAGAAGTTGTGTAACGTTTTGTTTACGACTGCGTTACGGAACAAACAGCGATAATACGTTCTTTCGTTTTCATATTTTACGACAGGCGGAACCAGGGGGTCTTCGGTCATGACACAGCCAATCTTTCTCATCGGGCCACGCGGCTGCGGTAAAACCACCGTCGGTCATGCGCTGGCGCGAGCGCGGCATTTTCAGTTCTCCGATACCGATCATCGGCTGCAGGCCCATGAGCAGCGGACGGTGGCAGAGATCGTGCAGGCAGAAGGGTGGGCGCGTTTTCGCGAACTGGAGACCCTGTCGCTGAAGGCCGTGACTCTGCCGAATACGGTGATCGCCACCGGCGGCGGTATTGTGCTGGCGGAAGGTAATCGCCAGTTTATGCGGGAAAACGGCGTGGTGATCTATCTGCAGGCCTCGGTGTCGGCGCTCATTGATCGTCTGGAGGCCTACCCAAAAGCCGAACAGCGGCCGACGCTTACCGGTAAGCCGGTACGTGAGGAAGTGGGCGAGGTGTTGGCGCAGCGCGAAGCCTTATACCGTGATGCCGCCCATCATATTGTCGATGCCACGGCCTCCCCGGATCGGGTGGTGGAGCAGATTATGACCATGCTGTGCGGCGCGACGGCAACCCCGGTAAGTTAAGAATTTACTTACATTAAGGCGGCGAGGGGCGCCTATACTTGATAGTTCTGATACCAGAAGAAGGAAGAACTATGCCAAACAGGCCCCCATATCCGAGAGAAGCGCGCGTGGTTGCGGTAGAGAAAGGCCCGCAGGGTCAGACCGTCACCTGGTATCAACTCCGCGCGGATTATCCTGAACCCAATTCGCTGATCAGCGAACATCCTACCGAGCAGGAAGCCGTGGATGCCAAGCGGCGCTATGAAGATCCTGATAAGTCGTAACCCCTGAGCCCGGATTGCCGGCCATACTGGCAATATCGGGCGTATCTCACATTTTTTATTTATCAGTCGTACTAATGAATATCTAACACACGGATTTTTCAGGCACGCCGCTGTCGCCCGGCAATCTTTACATTCAACCGCGGCGCGGAACTGCTACGCTTCTCGACGGTTGATTTTTACTCACCAGGGGGGCGGATGCCGTGTGTGGTAAGTCTGTCTTGAAGCAGTGGTAGTGAAAAGGTACATGATATGAGTAGTGCAACGATGGCAATTTTGACCATCGGCGTTGTGCCGCTGGCGGGAGTGTTGCCGCTCCTGACCGAACATATCAGGGAAGAACAGATCACCCACATTAGTTTGCTGGGCGATATGACACATGCTGAGGTAACCAAAGAGTACGCGGTGGGTGACGGCGAGCAGGGCCTGCTGACCTTGCTCAATGATAACCAGCTGGTGATGGTATCGCGGCAGAAAATTGAACGCGATATCCGCAGCGTGATCGCGATGCTGGATCGGCAGAACTATGATGTGATCCTGTTGCTTAGCTCCGAACAGTTAAGCGGTTTTACCACCCACCATGCGATCCTTCTTGAGCCGCAGCGGATCATCCCGCCGCTGGTGGCGTCGATCGTCGATGGGCATCAGGTGGGGGTGATCGTGCCGGTGGAAGAGATCATGCCTATGCAGCGGCAAAAGTGGCTCTCGCTGGAAAAGTCGCCGTACTACGCGCTGGCCAACCCTTTTACCGGCAGCGACAGTGAGTTATTAAGCGCCGGCAAAACGCTGCTGGAGCAGGGCGCCGACGTGCTGGTCCTCGACTGTCTCGGTTACTATCAGCATCACCGCGATGTGTTACAAAAAGCCCTGGACGTCCCGGTTTTGCTGTCGAATGTGCTGGTTTCCCGACTGGCGGCAGAACTATTGGTCTAATGTGTTAATTTCACGTGACAGGGGCAAGGAGCGCCCCCTATATTGAGCCTTTAACCGACGATCAGAAGGGCTTGTTTATGCTTCAAAGCAATGAATACTTTGACGGAAAAGTGAAATCCATTGGCTTCACCAGCAGCAGTACCGGTCGCGCCAGCGTTGGCGTGATGGCGGAAGGGGAATACACCTTTGGTACGGCGCAGCCGGAAGAGATGACGGTGGTCAGCGGGGCGCTGAATGTCCTGCTGCCGGGTGAGACTGAGTGGAAAGTTTACGCCGCCGGCGAAGTTTTCAATGTACCAGGCAACAGCGAATTTCATCTGCAGGTGGCTGAGCCAACCTCTTATCTGTGCCGCTATCTGTAAGCCAGAGTGACACCCGGCGCCTGCCGCCGGGTTGTTTTTTCCTGCCTGGCAGGAAGGAAAGCGGCGCTTAGCGCTGCGCTTCGCCGCCGAGCCCTTCTACCAGGCTTTGGATCAGGGCAGCCAGCTCGCCGGTCATTAAGATAAAGTCGGCGTCAAAGCGCTGGGCGAAATCCTCCCGATCGATATCTTCGTTTTGGTCACGTAATTCATCGCAGAACTTGAGGCGCTTAATTGACGCATCGTCGCAGATCACAAACTGAATACGCTGCTGCCAGTCCAGCGCCAGCTTGGTGACGACCTTCCCGGCCTCAATGTGCACGGCGATTTCGTCGCTGACCAGATCCTGTTTCTTGGCGCGGATCACGCCGCCATCTTCCAGCATCGCTTTCAGCTCGGCTTCATCCAGCAGCTGGAAGCCCTGCGCCACGGTGCCGGAGCGGACCCACTCGGTCAGCGTCAGCTCGATCGGATTTTCCAGGGTCAGCGGCACTACAGGCAGCGAGCCCAGCGTTTTACGCAGCAGCGCCAGCGTATCTTCCGCTTTCTTCGCGCTGGCGCAGTCCACCATGATCAGGCCGTTGACGGTATCGATCCACATCATCGTCTGGCTGAAGCGGCTAAAGGCGCGCGGCAGCAGCGAGTGCAACACTTCATCTTTCAGGGAATCTTTCTCGGTCTTCTTCAGCTTGCGGCCCTGCTCGGATTACAGCTACTGGATCTTCGACTCCAGCGCCTGCTTGATCACCGGCGACGGCAGGATCTTTTCTTCTTTACGCGCGCAGATAATGATCTGGCCGTTTGCCGTATGCGTCAGCGCGTCGCTGTGCGATCCCATCGGCGACACCCAACCGGTTTTCGCCATATCCTGGCTGCCACACGGGGTAAATGTCAGCTCGGCCAGCTGTTTTTCCATCTCTTCGGCGCGCAATTCGATATCGCGGCTGAGACGGTAAACCATTAAATTTTTGAACCACAGCATGATAATTTCCACGGCTTTGTCGTTAAATCAGGCAGGCATGATAGCGAATTGTCGCTATGCTTGCATTGTTAATCGGGGTGAGGAGCTGAGCGTGCGTATTGGTATTGATTTAGGTGGAACAAAAACCGAAGTGATAGCCCTGAGCGACCAGGGAGAGCAGCTGTTTCGCCACCGGTTACCCACGCCGCGTGAGGACTACCGGCAAACCATCGAGACTATCGCCACCCTGGTGGCGATGGCCGAGCAGGCGACCGGGCAGCAGGGTACCGTGGGGATGGGCATTCCTGGCGCAATTTCGCCCTATACCGGGGTGGTGAAAAACGCCAACTCGACCTGGCTCAACGGCCAGCCCTTTGATAAAGATCTCAGCCTGCGCCTTGAGCGTGAAGTCCGGCTGGCCAACGACGCCAACTGTCTGGCGGTGTCGGAGGCGATGGACGGCGCGGCGGCGGGGGCGCAAACGGTGTTTGCGGTGATTATCGGCACCGGCTGCGGCGCCGGGGTGGCGCTCAACGGGCGGGCGCATATCGGCGGCAACGGTAACGCCGGCGAGTGGGGGCATAACCCACTGCCGTGGATGAACGACGATGAGCTGCGCTATCGCGCCGAAGTGCCCTGCTACTGCGGTAAACAGGGATGTATCGAAACCTTTATCTCCGGCACCGGCTTTGCCACCGACTACCAGCGGCTGAGCGGCAAGGGGTTAACCGGCAGCGAGATTATGCGTCTGGTGGGCGAAGGTGACGAAAAGGCCGAACTGGCGCTGAGCCGCTATGAACAGCGGCTGGCGAAATCGCTGGCCCACGTGGTGAATATCCTCGACCCGGACGTTATCGTGCTGGGCGGCGGGATGAGCAACGTCGAGCGTCTGTATCAAACGGTACCGGACCTGGTGAAGCAGTGGGTCTTCGGCGGCGAGTGTGAAACGCCGATCCGCAAAGCGTTGCACGGTGACTCCAGCGGAGTACGCGGCGCGGCCTGGCTGTGGCCGCTCCAGGGGACCTGAACCGCTCCCCCTCACCCCGGCCCTCTCCCCGCAGGGAGAGGGAGAAAAGCGGTACGGTGCGGGTGGTAGAGGCAGTGGCCGGGAACCCCTCATCCTGCAGGGAGAGGGGAATCGCAATAGCGTGCGAAATTACAGACCGGCGCCGGACGGTTCCCTCTCCCTCCGGGAAAGGGTTAGGGTGAGGGGACATCGCCATAATTCAGACCTCACTCCACCGCAAACACTCTGTCCAGCCGACTGTAGCCCAGGCCGTTTATCTTCTTCACTTTGATCTGCACCGGAATACGTTCCTTCATTGCCTCCACGTGGCTGATCACCCCGATAATTTTGCCGCTGGCGTTAAGGGCATCCAGGGCGTCCAGCGCCGTATCCAGCGTTTCGCTGTCGAGGGTGCCAAAGCCTTCATCGAGAAACAGGGAGTCAATCCGTGTCTTATGGCTCACCAGGTCTGACAGCGCCAGGGCCAGCGCCAGGCTGACGAGGAAACTTTCGCCGCCGGAGAGAGTGCGGGTGTCGCGCACGGCGTCGGCCTGCCAGGTATCGACCACCTCCAGCTCCAGCGCCTCGCTGGCCTTGCGTTGCAGCAGATAGCGGCCGTGCAGGCGGTTGAGCTGCTGGTTTGCCAGCCAGACCAGATTATCGAGGGTCAGTCCCTGGGCGAATTTGCGGAACCGGTCGCCGGTGCTGGATCCGATCAGCGAATTCAGATAGCCCCAGTCGTCCGCCAGCTGCGCCGCCTCTGCAATCTGCTGCCCCAGCGCCTGCTGCTGCTGACGGCTTTCATTATCCTGCCTGAGCTGCTGGCGGATCTCACCCTGGCGGGTGGTGTTGTCCCGCAGCCGCTGGGCCAGAGCGTGCAGCTGCGTTTGCAGGGTGGGGCCGTCAGCGTCTGATCCTTGCGGCCGTAGCGCCAGATGCGCCTGTTGCTGCTGAGTCGCCTGCTCGCAGAGCACCGTCGCTTGCTGAAGCTGCTGCTCAAGCGACTGTTTTAACTGCGTCAGCCGCTGGGCGGTCTCGTCATCCAGCAGTGCGGCGAGGAACGCCTCCCGATCGTTGAAGCGGCTGGCGGCCAGGGCAGTCGTGAATTGCGTCTGTGACTGATGTACGCGCGCCGTTTCTTCGGTCTCCAGTTGCTGCTGGGCGACAAGCTGGCTGTGCAGCGACAGGCATTCCTCGTGGATTTCGCGCCAGTTGTCCGGGATCACCGGCTCAGCCTCCGCGTCATCCTCATCGCCGGGCGGCAGCGTATCGAGCAGCGGTTTCAGGGCGGCGATCTGCTCCTGGAGCACGCCATGCCGCGTCTGTTGCGCCTGCCACCGGGCAAATTCGCTTTCGCGAGCGTGCAGCCAGGCGGCTTCTGCGCCTTCTTCCGGCAGGCTGAGCGACAGCGTCTGCAGGGCGTTCTCCAGCCCCTGGCGCGTGGTCTCCAGCTGCTGGTGAGCCTGGCGCTCCAGCGCTTGCTGGTCGTTGAGCTGGCTCTGTAACATCAGACGCTGGCTGAGCTGATAGAGCTGCTGCTCGTAGCGCTCCTGCTCCTGCATCCAGTCGTTTATCTCTTGCGCAATATCCCGCGTGACCTGCAGAGCGGCGCAGGTTTCCTGCCACGCTTTAGTGAGCGCTTGCTCTTCCTCTGTGAGCCGCCGGGCCGCTTCGGTCTCACGCTGGAGCTGCTGCGTCAGGGCGTTGACCTGCCCGAGGACCAGCAGACCTTCTTCTTTCAGCGCGGCGACCTCTTTTTCCAGCGCGTCGCGGCGGCGCTGATTATCCGTGACCGTTAGGGAGGCGT
>OKER01000187.1_pt1 | contig 17536 bp, 17 predicted proteins | sample 1610031 | NCBI WGS metagenome assembly OKER01 (sample SAMN04436611, study PRJEB24849) | human gut metagenome | biome: human gut; feature: NICU; material: stool | host: Homo sapiens | place: USA: Saint Louis, MO | collected 2009-12-31
GATTCGATGATCTCTAATTCATCAATCTCTTCAGGTTGAGAGTTTTTATTTGTAATCATTTTAATACCCCGAATATATAAAAGATAGAGATAGAGTTTGAGAAGTCTCTATCTTTTATACTCATTATAGGAGAACACAATATTCCCGCCAGAATTATACAAGGAATCAATCATCTCTTGAGATTCCATTTTTAAAATCACTATATCAGTATTAGATAGATCTAGTTCATTATTATGAGAGATAATAAGACATTGATCAAATCCTAAATCGATCATGATCTGTTCTATAAGAATAGAGAACTGAATACGATTCATATTATCTAAGTTATCATCAACTTCATCTAGTTTGATGATATTGTATTTATTAGAAGAGTTTCTTAATAATACGAAAGATATAAGCATAGAGATCATAGACAATTGACTATCACTCATTAGTGAGATATCTTCCCTTACCCTACCTTCACTATCGGCACATGGAATATTAAATTCATTTTCATTAATAATGAAAGGTTGTAAAGTGAATCTTCCTCTAAATAATAAAGTCAATAGAGCATTAGTCATGTTTAGAATACTATTCATGAATACAGACATGTATACTGTTTGAATACCATGAATAGAAGTGTACTTCTTGATCATCTGAATCTCATTATACTTAGCTCCATATTCTTGAGAGTCTCTTGTATATTGTTCAAATAATACAATACGATACTTATTCTCTTCGATAGCTTTGGTTAATGCTGGAAGGTCTGTATTTTGCAAAGCAGATAATTCAGCACCTCTTCTATTTAACCTATCAGTTAATTCTTTAATAGCAACTGTATCTTTTTCCATAGAATCTATCTTAGAAGTTATAGATTGTAATTCTTCAGAAACTTCTTCAAATTTCTCTTTATTTATCTTCGCATATCGGATACTGTCTAGAACAGATTTAATCTCCAATTTAGAACTTCTTATCTTCTCAATTTCAGCGAGTACGCTTACTTTAGAATCACGGATAGTAGATAAATTCTTTAAATCAGTATCTATTTTTTCTTGTAAAATTCTTATTTCAGCATTTGCAGAAATTAATTTCTCTTTAGCATTTTCATAAGAATGAAGATCATCTTCTAATGCTGATACAATCGTAGAGATATTTTTAAACTCTTGATATTTATCTACAGATTCGAAATTCAATCTTATCCCATACTCTATATTATGATATAAGGTATTGATAGAATCCAAAGATTCAGTTCCAGGGAATTTCCTGATAATCTTAGACATTGACTGAATATATTCTAATATAGATTTCATTTCATAAAGACACTGAGTCTTCATCATATTCTCTTCTGCTAAATTCTTTGCAGATTCAATAGCATCTAATGTAGAATTTATCTTAGTAGATAAAGAATATAAAGACTGTCTACTTTTAAGAAGATTTTTAGCTTCTACTATATCTTTGATAAAAGGACAATCAGATTTGTGATTACAATCATCTGGTATTTTATTATAATCTTTGGATCTATTGTTCAAGAATTCTACATCACGTTTTTCTGTTCTAAGATCCTCTAATTGCTTTTCTAATCCAGATAGTATTTCAGTATGATCTAAAATAACATCATTCTTACCAGTTCTTAAAGAATTCATAGATTCTTTTCTTACTGTTTCGGAATAAGTTTGAAAAATAGTCTCTACAGTAGAATTGAATTTTTCTATTACAAGTTTTACTGTTTCGTAATCTTGCTCAGAAATATTCTTATAAGTTTCAAATAAAGAAAAGAATGGTTTATAAGATTCTAATTCTTTCTTAGTAGATTCTATCTTAGAATTAAGATCATCCATATGATCTTTATCATACAAAGAATCTAGTTTAATCTGTAGCTCAGTAACATTGTTAGAAAGTTCTAATTCATTATCTAAGATCTCTTTAGCTCTTGAAGAAAGCATTTCTTCATTAGCCTCATATCTAGCCATATCTTTCTCATATTGAATTAGTTTCTCTTCAGAGTATTCTTCTACATCTGGAAGCTCTCTTATTTCTTTCTCTAAGATAATTTTCCTCATAGAAAGATCTTTATAATCATTAAGGAAGTTTCCACTAGCATCTAATCTAGCCAACTCTGCCTTTATGGTTGCGATTTCACTAATAAGGCCATTTTTCTTATTATCTAATTCTTTAAGGGCTAGGGTATCTTTCTTAATAGCATCTTCTACTATAGCAACATTTCCAATTTGATTTAGTTTAGTTACATAAGAATCTATAATAGATTTAAGTACTGTAGATTTGGTACTAATCATCTTATGAATATTATTAAATACAGCCAGAGATGATATAATAGAATTTACATATCTCTTTCTCTCAGATGGTTTTAAACCACCTAAACCCTTTTTATTTGCTGATAGTTGAGATAATGTAATAAAGTTATCATCTATCCCTAATATATCATATATAACTTCTTTAGCAGTAGTTATATTATTAGACGGATTTAAATTCTCAATACTCCCATCAGGATTTAGTCTGTTAAGATAGCATTTAGTTGGACGGCGAATACCATCTTTTACAACAGACTCATACTTTATATTTAATATCGTTTGAAAATCTGTTTCATAAGCTATTTCTTTGATAGCTGTTTTATCAGGTATAAAGTTTATAGAAGAATCAGCTAATGGAGTCAAGGCTTTAAATATAGTAGACTTGCCAGTACCGTTATCCCCTTTGATTATTAGTACTTTATGAATACATTTAGAAAAATCTATTTCTATATGATTCAATCCCATACCATTATATATACCTATATAGTTTTCCAACCTAAGACGTAATAATCTCATATATACACTCCTATTCTAGAAACCCAATTGTTAGTTTTAATAAAAAGACTATAGCTGCAAAGGTAGTAATAAAAATACTTATTATTATACCTTTCAAGAATTTATCACTTTCTTCGGAATAATATACAAACCTGTATAGATATAAACTAATTTTTATTAAAGCATAGCATATTAGCAAAAGACATGTCCAACCTATAACATCGGATGTATATATGGGATTTCCACTAGGACTAGAAGAGTTAAGGACATTCGGTGTTAGTAAAAACGTGTCTGCATTCTGACCAGCAACAGACAATATCATCACCTTCTCTTTTAGAATAAAAATAGATTAGAGATAATATATAAGAATCCCATCATAAATAGATAGAAGAAGGTTAATATCATAAATAATATAAATGCCAGAGCTACCATCTTATATAAAGTATTCTTTATTCTAGTACCTTTAAATTTATATAATAATACTATGAATATAGATGCTATCATAGAAAATACAGCATTATATATTAGCACATTAGATGTGATATCATAAAAACTCATAAAATATCTTTTCCTTTCAAACATGGTTAATTAGAAGTCTTAGTCTTCCTAATGAATAAAAAAGATAGAGGCATCAAGCCTCTACCTCTTTGTCTTCTTTGAGCCATTCGTTTTCGAAGTTCTTAACGATAGCTGCAATTTTAACAATATTAGGGATATTGTTATTCCAATTATTAGTATTAGCATCAGAAGTAAAGTTCATGATATCTTTAATACTCTTTGCCATGTTTTTAATATGTTGGGCTTCGTTCTTCTTCAAAGCTGGAATCTCCTTTTCCATATTATTTCTATAGAAATAATATTCGCATTCTTTATCTACTGGAATCTCCTCATCTGATTTAAGCTTAGATGCCCATTCTTTATCTTCGCAATCTTCATATGATACATACTCAGTCATAAATGGTACATAAGTACATTCCATAGTAAATAATAGTGGTAAAAGAATATTATCTAAATCAATAACTCCATAAAGATATTCTATATATTTAAATAATGCAGTACATTTGATGAGATGATCCATAAAGATTTGATTCTTATTATCTCTATAGAAGTCCTCTATTACTCCAAACATAGGAGTCGTATTTCTCCAGAACTCACTAAGCTGTTTGATATAAGGAAGCTCTTTAAATTTAACTCTTAAAGGTTTTCCATCTTTATCAAAGGCTATAGCTAGATGCTTAACAAGTCTATTGAATTCATCTTCTAATACAATAACTGTATTATCTGCTGGAGAATAATCTGAGAAAGATATAAATGGGTTATATACCAAATGTTCTCTTTCGAACTCTATTCCAGATACAAAATAGTATCTTGTAGCTTCTACATTAAGCTGATTGAATTCATCTTTAGAGTTCTTGAAATTAAACTCATTGTAATCTAATTTATCTTGTCTCATAAGACATTCTTCTCTATTAATAATCTTATTACCAAATTTTGATTCTATGATAGTAAGAATAGATTCTCTAATAGCAGAATGCTTTTGAATATTATTAATAGAATTTATACGGTTCAATTCTGTTACAAATATATTTGCAAAAGAAAATGGATCTGTTGATTTAATAGATTGATGCATAATTATATCTCCTTTTGAGCTTTACCTAAGAATATACCGTAATTTGGAAGGGCTACATAGAATGATTCAATATCTATATCTTTTCTTTCGATATCTTCATAAGAATCAATAATTATTCCATGTTTATTTTTTTCACTAATCATATCATAGGTATTATAAGTAAAAGTTACACTAAATTTTAGTAGATTATAATGATCTGGTAAAAAGTATAATAACCATAATGGAATTAATAAGAATCTATCACCATTCTCACTTCTTCCAAATCTAAATCCTTTATCTTCTAAAAATACAAATTTAGAAATAGATTCTTTCATAATAGTAATTCCTTTTTCAGGATCTGAGAATGAATCATTAAATCTATTATTTAATTTTACAATGTATTTAAAAAGATCGTCTGCGAATTCTCCCATTTCAGAAATTACATTTTTCAATTCTGGATTTACATACTCTTTATCAGTTACAGAACGTATAATCGCAGAAATCATACAGCCTATTGCATGTGTCTGCATGGCATTCACTGACTCTATCAAAGTCGTTCCATCAATTATTTTTTTCATAATAAATCTCCTTTATTTAAACAAAAGAATGTGAGTAGATCGCTATGATCTACTCACTATTATAGTATATAACTGTATGGCTATTTGTTCTTTCTGATTCTTACAGCAATTCGATTTGCAATCATTGCTCTATGTCTTCCTTTAATTTCTCTGGATGCTTTCCATCCAATGAAACAATTTAACTGAAGATGTTTGGTAATAGGTCTATCTGATTTCCATACAAATGGTTTATCAAATAACCATCTCCATCCCTTTTCATGGCCACTGTATTCTTTATACTTAGTAGAGTCATTGTAAATCATCTTTCTATTATCTACCCAAGTACCTAATAAATAGAATGCGAATCCATATCCACAGTTTCTATTTAACCAACCTACACGGCAGAAATATCTTTTGATACGATCTTTAAGTGGCAATGGTTTAAGATTCTTTACATAATATCTTCTTCTACCATACTTATCTTCTCCACCCTTATATTCTTTATTATACTTATCAAAGTCATATCTAAAGATTTTAGGAATTTGATTTAGGACGAAATATTTATTATCAACACTATCATCCCAAGTTTGCCATAGGTGCCATAAACCTTTTAGTTCACCATCTTCATCTGCAAATAAGACTACAATCCAATTTGTAAGATAACACAAGATCATGCTAAGGATTTGTAATGGAAGAAAAATTAAAAATTTTACCATAATATTCCTTTCATAAAAATAACACTAATCCTCGTCAATATATCCGAGTATCTTAATGTCATCTTTACCCTTAGCCATTCTTTCTTCCTCTTCTGTAATCTTATAATAATTAGATGGATATATCCCATCCATAGTTCTCTTCCTTACAGAGCGATATCCACAAGGACAAGCATACTGTATATCCTCTTGTGATTTAAGAAGCTTATTAGGATAAGTACCTATCTCAGTTAGCCCATATAAGCGGTATTCTGATTGAAGCATTACTAAATTTCTACCACATCTAGGGCATATTCCAAACTCATTAGTTGTTACTACTTCTTTCATATTATCATTTCTCCAATTCTATTTATTGTATAATCTGCATTATACGTTTGTCACCTTTAGCAACTAAAATTGAATCAGAGAACTTAGAATCTTTCATAGATTTCAATTCACAAGTAAATGGTTTAGCAACTCCATTTACTACGATCTTTTTCAATCTAAGATCAGATACATTTCTTACATTATGAATTTTCATCTGTTGTTCTAATTGAGCTCTAGAATAAACCCAATATCTCATGTAATAACTTTCATCAGCCATTATAATTAGTCCTCCCTTCAGTTACAATAATATTTAAATAATTTGCCAAATCTTCTAAAGATGTAAATGCTGGGATATGATTATCTTTAAGCATTTTTAAAACGGCATCTACTGATTTTATTTGTGGAATAGTAAATTCATGTCTTCCATTTCCATCCTCATATAAGAAGCATACGATTGTCTTAAGAGGACGTTTATTCATATCATCAATCATTTCAGCAATAGAATAGAAACCAGTCATCATAGGAGTGATACAATATAAAACAAAATCATCATTGTTTCTATGATATATCTCTTTTTGTTGAGCTTCTTCATTCCAGTCATCCACAACTGGATTGAATGGTTCAAATTTATTACTTAGCATAGGGATAAGTTTATCTCTCCAATTAGACCCATTGCATGTTCCACCTAAGAAAATAGTAATTTTATCTGTAATTACATTTTCTTCTTCCGTAATAGGGATTCTATTTGGAGCTGGAATTGGTCTAGCAGAAACTGGACTAATTGAAGGTATATCGGATTTTGTAAGAAGCATTTTCTTATCCTCCTTATTTTAGTGCTTACTCATAGTGTCATTTTTATTAGTAAAAAAATATCGAGGATAACGACTAGCGCTATCCTCGAAATATATTATTTATGGAAATCCTTAAGTTGTAATTCTGGAACTGAATAATCTGGTTCTTGGAAAATTTTCTTGTTGAATTCTACAACTTCTTTTAATGGATTTTCCTTTTTGAATTCTTTATATTGTTTTTCCAATCCCTTTCTCCAAGTATTAGGTTCTTTGGATTTGGGATCTTCTCTAAAGTATCCGTTAGGTTGCATATGAATCAATGGTACAATCATCGAAGTAGCACCAGGATCTGTAGGAGATGATGCAGACATGTCTACTATACCTATATTGGAAGTATGACAATATCTATACACATCTGGAATTGCATTATTGCCAGATTCACCAATACCTTGTGGCCCTTTATAAGTATACTTCAAAGCAAGGTATGAGTCATTATCTGTAGTGATATCTCTAAAGTTAACAAGGTTACAATTTGTAATCTCATTAATCAAGAACATTGGATCTGTATTAAGACGTTTCTTAACAGATTTGATATCTACTTTTTCACCCATATCGGATAAAGCATAGATTGCTTTAGATAACCTTGGAGCATATAAAGATGCAATATATTCTTCACATCTCAATCTCTTAATGGAGATATCTAGATTATCTTTAGCTAATAGAGCATTGTATTCATACATTACCCATCTTAAAATAGCAAAGATAGTATTCTTATCTTCTTCTGGAAGTCTAATCTTTTCTACAGTAGTTCTATCATAGATTAATTTAAGAGAAGTCAATACTGAGATACCTTTGTTTCTAGGAGTGCTTAGATTGAACTTTCTTCCCAAAGAATCTAACCAGAATTCTCTAGAAAAGATAAATGGGATAGTTGCAAACTTTCTTGGGAATTCATTGCATAGTTCAACCATTACATGTTGTAAAGCTGGATTAGTATGCAAAATAGATTTAGGACAGCTTACAAAGATTTGACTAGTCTTCTTAGGTAAGAATGTATACCAATTAGGATCATCTGGATCAGTATCTGTAATTCTAACAAATTGATCTAATCCTAAGAATTGTAGTCCTCTAATCAATCCCATTTCTGCAAAGATATATTTTACCATAGGAACAGATTTCTTGAAGATATCTGCATCATATGTTACGGCATATACTTTATTTTCTCTTACATCACTCAATTCATTCATGTGTCTATATACACGAATTGGTTGGAATGCTGATTTGACTGTAACCATATCATATTTATGGTTTGATGTTCTATTGTTATATGTAAATGCATCAACGATTTGATACATTGCAGATCTTACATTACCATTGATCTTAAAGTAGAACTTTTCTATTACTTTAGGAACTGCAATGATAATATCAAACATTTCTCTGCCATCAGCTGCTTCAATATAGTAGGTTACAATTAATAGTCTTAAGTCAGACTCTTTTAAATCTATAAAATCGTAACGATTATCAGTGGAGGCTTTCATCTTAGAAGATTTGCTAATAGCATTTGCTTGGTATTGTTGTAAGATATCAATAATTTGTTTATAATCATCTACAACAGTGAAGTTATGAACCTTAATAGTGAAGTAACCATTAACACCCATCTCACGTTCAGTAGATTTGATTATATTTTGCAGGTAGTAGATGATTAGATCATCTGATCTACCAAACAATTCTGTATTGAATTTTTCTCTATATTTATTTGCATAATTATAGATAAATTCTCTTTGATTCATCTTCTCCTCCTGTTAATCAATGGTATCATTTATACAGGTTGTGAGTTTTTCTCCAATAGGATTAGGAGCATTCTTCTTATCTTCAAATGTAACAGAAGCTCTAATATCAAATATATCGCAGAATCTTTTTAATTTGAAGAAAGTAATACTATGACCAGCTAAACCACGAAGGTCATTAGAATAGTCAGAACCAAATCTAGGTTTGTAATTTTCAATATCTATAGACTTCTTAGCAATAGCTTGTTTAAACAAAGCCATTTCTGGAGTATCTTCTTCTTTAACAATAGGAGTATAGATATTGTTTGCAGAGATTAGAATAGTACGTTCTTGTTGTTCTAATTTAGCTTGCTTTTCTATAGCATCTCTAAGATTTTCTACATTCTCGAAATCGATGATATTTTTAGCATCATATTCTTCATGATTAACATCTTCTGGATTAGAATATACTAAAACAGGACCGGCATCATAAACATTAACCATATCTCTAGTAAATTTAGTATTTACAGGATATACTGTATTCCCAGACACAACAGCTGTATCTTCGGCAAGATCTTTAGAGATTTGTGGATTCAAAATAGATCTTCTTATAAAATCATCTTGATCCATTACGTCTAAGATTCTTTTACCTATCTTCATTTTTTTCATAGTACTAACATCCCATCTGAAAAAATTATATTAAAAACTTAATAGACAGATATAGGTTGAGAGGATAATTCCTCTCAACCATCTTCTGTAGATTTATTATCGTTCGTTCTTAATATATTGAACTAAAGAGTCTGGGAGATCAATTCTATGACCTTTGTTAGAAGTAAAAGTATGAATAGGATCTTCTTCTGGTTCTGTTAGAACACTGAACATTCTAAACATTTTTTCAGCAGCTGCTCGTCTTCTAGCCTTTTCTTCTTCTGTATCATCATCGCATTCTACTTGAGATACATATACAGGAGTCACTCTATCACTGTTTCTATGTTTGAATAAATAGGATCTAAGAGTACTAAAAGCGCTTTGAGGTTCTTGTTCATCATTATGATTACAAGTACATTCAGCTAGCTCAATATCTTCTAATTCAGCTTCAGAAATAGCAACAGGAATTGGTGGTTCGAATTGAGGAATTAAATTCGACTCAGCTTCATAACCATCATCAACAGATGCTACAGCTGCTTTATCAACGATTTCTCTAGCAACAGCTTTGATTAGCATTTGTTTTTCTTGTTCTGTTTCTAAATGAAGAACTGTATGAGTTACTTTCATAATAAATCTCCTTCTTTTCTTCTTCTCAAATATTATTTATTTGAATTAAGCACGTTCAGGAAGTTCTTGGTTAGAAGCAACACCAGAGTCATCTTTTACATGTTGTTTCAAGTGTTCAGATGGTTCAATACCGATGTATACGTTATTACCAGCAATTTCACCAGTCATAGTGAATAAGTTAGTGAATTCCAATACAGGATCGATGGATACATTGGAACGCATATAATCAAAGATTACATCTAAGATTGTGCAGAACAATTCTTGAGCAGAGCCTTCACAGATATTACCATTATCATCTTTAGGCATGAATTTGAATACCAAACCATATTCATCATGACCATGATCAGCAATTACTGCATAAGCTGCTTGGGATTCTGGGAATGTGTATACTTTCCATTTAGCATCGATATCTTCTTCATTGAAAGTATAGTTCAAAGTCCAAGAACCTTCATCAGCACCTTCTTCTTCTTGTTTATGGAATTGAACGTATGCTGCGAAATGGAATTTATCGTTTGCATCTTTGAATACCAAAGCTACTGGAGTATCTTTAGATTTGTTTTTACCCAAGAAGATAGCTGCACCTTCGAACAATGTTTTGATACAAGCTTCGGATACAAAGTCGTTCCAGCCATAATCACGGGAAGTGAAAGTTTTCATAATTTGCATTGGGATGCTGGATTCAAGATAGTTCTTCATTTAAGAGTCCTCCTAAAAATTATAATAAAAGATCTTTTATATAATCAACCCCGTCGGGATGATATCAGAATTATAGTGTATAACCAATTTAAAGGTTACGAATTAGTCATACACTATATCAATTTTAATTACTTTCCATAATTAACCTTAAGAAACTGATCTGCTTCGTCAGGTGTCATAATAAATGGATAGTAATTTTTAAAGCTTTGAAGATTTGTATAATTAATACCGCCTTCAATAGTAAGACCAGAAGATTTCTTATAGTTCTTTTCTTTAGCTTTAAATGCTTTAGTTACATTGCCAGATTCAAATCCGATATATGGTACTACTAATATAGCAGTTGCTCCAGTAACACCAGCATCTTCTCTAGCATCAAAGCCAGCTTCATTGAATCTATTAGCCAAACCATGATCTCTTAATCCAGAGAATCTTACTTGTGCTTTATTATCTTCTTCACCAACAACAGTACGTTCGATATTGAAGTTATTGAAGATGAACTCTATATCTGGTCTAAATAATTCTATTTCATTTCTAATAGTTTCTACTGTTTTAGTGCCAATACCCTTAGCAGCAGATATATTATTTAAAACTTTATAAGTATTCAATAATAACTCTTCTAAGGTTACATTCTTCAATATGATCTTCCAAGTTTCAGATGCTATTGACGTAAATCCAATAGAACCTAGGATTCTATAATCTGGGAACTTGGTTGTTCTCATATCTTCTAATCGTTGTAAGAACTTAATACCATTAGCTTCTCCAAGTTTTTCTATAACTACTTCTTTAGGAAGTTGATATAGTTCTCTTAACCATTTAACTCCTAATGCTCTAATAGATTCACTAGAGAAATCTTTTATATTAAGTTTCTTAAATAGATTGGTTAATCTTCCTATAACCTTTTCAGGACAGAAGAAGTTAGGACAAATAGCACTATTACCAGAATCTGTAATTATGAGATCAGATCCACAACAAGGACACTTTGTTGGGAATTCTTCTAATGGATTAGGATTTGTATCGTTTGCTCTATCATCTGCTTTTGTAATATATACAATTACATCATTTACAAGAGTAAGATTTACTTTATCCCCACATCTTAATCCAAGATCTAAGAATCTCTTTAAAGAATGAGCAGTAGTCTTATCATGAATAGCACCAAAGAATTCTACTGGTCTAAAGTGAGCCATTGGAACTACTCTACCATCTTGACCTACGGAATAGGTGTAGTGAGTAAATGTCGATACTCTTCTTAGTGGATTAAATTTGATAGCTATTGCATATCTAGGAACTGCTCCTCTTTTTCCTAATCTTTGACGAATTGATTCATCAGCATATTCTATAACTACACCATCATATTGGAAACCCATATAGTCTCTTAGTTCATTAGCATTCTTTACAAATTGACTAACCATGAATAATACTTGAGTATAATCCCCTTCTATTACTTCATGACGCATAGATATATTCTTTGTATAGTATCTATTCAAGAAATCTAATTCTGCCAATCTATCTATATTCAAAGAAGACTCTAATGGAATAGGAGTTAGATAGTCTCTATACATTCTAGCATCTAATCCACCTAATAAACCTATTACACCATTTCTAGGATTTGCATATGCTTTTCCAAAGTCTTGAGCAATTCGTTTTAGATTATTTTCAGTAACGATATATTCAAATTTAATACCGAATACTTCAGATTCATCTACAATACCTTTAGCTCTAGGAAATTCCATTCCTCCTAAAATTGGAGTTAGATCCGATGCTTCGTTATTAGAAGTATCACCTCTAGTACATGCAAATATTATCTTATGACCAGCAACCTCTTCTTCTACAGATACACCATCATATTTAAGAGATGCTATGAGTTTGATATGCCCTGGATTTATAATACCTTGTTCTATATGAGCTCCTAGGAAATCTCTTTCAAAGATTTGAACAGTTCTATCATCTAGAACTCCATCTGTTAATGCATCTGCTTTAAGAGTGTATTTACATTTATCAAGAGTGCCACACATGTTATAGTTGCTAGAAACGTTTCTAGATTTCTTTTTAACCAATGTGGTATCATGATGAACTATAAAGTCCTCTTCTATTGGAAGTGTATAGTTTCTAGTAAGAGGATGGAAATACATCATCTTATCTTTATTTGGAATAACCCTCACTACTTCTTTAGGACCTTTATCACCAGTTTCTAATAGATCATAGTTTTGTTTAGCCACAGGTTCTACATTAAATACTATAGGAGGAGCTCCTACAGGATATTGAAGTCCTTGTACTTTACAAAGTACTATTAATGCATCATAGATAGGATCATCTAATGGTAATGTGATATTAGCTCCATTATTATATAAAGCATTAGATATTTGAATGATAAGCATGATATCATCATAATCTGATTGCTCTATCTTTTGTTTATTTATACATTCCATAGATTTATCTATCATGATTTGTCTTATATTATCTGGAACAATAGGATTTCCAGTAAGTATTTGATTATAAATATTTACTAAATCTGAATTCATATACATTCCTCCTTTCTTTCAAAATAAAATGTAGTAGAGAACTTAATCTCTACTACATTATTATTGTATATTGTTATTTAGTCTTTTAAACCAAGTCTTCTAAGCTTTTCATCATACTCTCTATTACGAACATTTTCTTCATAGAGACCAGGAATGATTCTAATAACTTCTTTAGTTTCTCTTGATTCAGGTTTTTGTTTATTAAGAACTTTCTTTCTATAATCTTCAGCAGATTTATATTTAGTTCTAGTATCCTCATCAAGAACGTCTACTACAAACTTAGGTTTTCTTGGTAAGATATCAACTACATTCCTCAACATAGGATGGCGAATGTGTTTGAATAATTTGATAAATCTAAATCTACCACCAAGTTCCTTAAGATAAGCATGTAGAATTTGAGCAGATTGAGATTCTGCATCTTCATCTAACTCAATATCAAAGTCAAATGGATTTCCTGTAAGAAGTTTCTTATGAGAACGTCTTGCTTTAGGACTTGAAGAGTTAAGCATAAATTCTTGATAGAACTTCTCTACACCAAGATGTGCCGTAATAGTAGAAGATTCCATTTCACCAAAGATTCTTACTGGAGTAGAAGCAAACTTAGCATTATGGACTTTACTCATTCTAGATTTAGAGTTTTCATTTCTAATATTAGTAGAAGCCAAAGATACTACAGAGAACTTCTCTTCTGCTAATTGTTTTAATCTAGAAATATATTTAAATCCAATAACAAGTTTTCTTCTAGTAAGAACCATTCTGTATTTACCATTAGAATCTTTTACTGGAGCACATACGTTGCAATGTTTATTAATGAATGGGAATGCATTATAGATTTGAGTTAAAAGATCAATGCTCATTCCTGTAGAAATAGGTTTTAGAGATAACAAGATCTTTCCTTCATGAAGCATTTGTTGAATAAAGAGATTTCTCTTGTATTCATTATCTTCAAAATCCATATCATTCTTATCATAATTGAATTGGAATTGTTCCGCTAAAAAATATGCTTGTTCTGGATTGAGCAATTCTATATATCGGTGAATCAATGCAAATGCTTGATCATAATTCATAGCATTCGCATCCATCTGAGCACCGATATATTCTAATAATTGCCAACCAATATAAGTTACAGAAGTTTCAAATAACTGACCATCATTCAAGCGGTTGATACAAGTATTCATAGAGTATAATACATCTACTGGTACCCATTTACCATTTCTTAAATAATGTGGCATCATAGAGTCAGGCATTACTTTAGAGATAACGCCTTTACCACCATATCTGTCTGTAATCTTATCACCACTGTGAAGAGGTTTATTTTGTTGAATATAAACAACCATAGTGATATTGTTGAAAACCTTTTCACTGATATATTGTTTTCCATGTACGACTGCATCACAATTGTACAACATCTTTTGGAGATCGTAAGATATATTAATATCTTTTCTTTCCCCAGTAGTTTGATCATAGATCAAAGGATTTACTGCAGCAACAAATTCTTTGGAGAATCTGATTGTCTCATCATAATATCTTTTGATTTGATTATTATAAAGAGAGTTTTCTAGTTTCTCAGGATTGTTACAATAAACATCGATGTCAATAACTTTACCTTCTACAATGTATTCTTTATCATTCATCATAGTAGTTTTCAATCTTTCCCAAGATTGAGTAAATAAAGCTTCTTCATCTTTAAGTTCTCTACGAACAGCACAAAGAATATTATTCTTTACATCTTCATCGATGTCTGGGAATGTTTTGTATTCTTTGTCTCTACCATAGAGATTTAGAAGAATATCGTTATCATTGATCTTTACTTCTACTTTATCTATTAACGGCGTGATAAAGCGTTTAGATGCAGATTCACTAATAACGATAGGATCTTCTTTAACGTACTCACAAGCTACATACATTGTGGATAAGTTTACACCTTCGGCACGATTATTATATTCATCATAAGATATTGTTTTCTTCATCACATCGCCTTTGTGAATAGTTTTGCCAGGAGTGAGGCTGTCTAAATAATCGTTGTTATAGATGTAACCATAAAATTCTGTAATATGCTTGTAATCAATACGTTCGATACAAGTTAATTCATTTAGAGCTTTGTTGTATAGAATTAACCAATAGCGTCTATTAGGATCATTGCTAAATTTAGATATCTTGGCAATAACCTTATAGTTATGCTCAGCCCTAATAAAATTAGAGCTGAGTTCACCAAATTGGTTTTCATATCCAGTAGATACGATAGGTACTTCTGGTTCTAACAACTGAGCAATTTGCTCCATTTGAATACCTTGCATGATTTTTCTTGAACCAGAGTTTGTATTGTTGAAAGGTTGTTTAAGACCTTTACAAAGAGTGTACTCGTGGTTCGGCAATCGCTTTTCAATTGCTTCAATGTCTTTTGCAAGACTCAAGGTTGTGTTAGTTGTTTTCATATGAAAATCCCCTAAGTTTCTTTAATTTTAGATTAATACCAAGCGAGTGTTATAGTTGTCATATAAGAGACCAATCATAATCTTAATATCTTCCTTAGAGATAGATTCGATATAATCGAATAGGTAAGAATAGTTTACCATGATATGAAGGAGAGTAGCTTCACTATCAGGATAGATATTAGAAATAATTGTTTTCGTCCCCCGTAAACCATTCGAGATTGATTGGAAAGTTGTATTGTCTTTAGACCCTGAGACAATCAAAAGTTTCAGCTTATCATCCACTGAATCGTCGTCTGAATAATCTGAGCATTCATCTTCTAATGGAATACATAAACATGTGGCTGTTTTGTAGTTATTCATTTTTTCCAATTCAGAACTAGTTAATTTGTCTTTTAAACCGTTCTCACATTTTTCCCTTAATTCCTCGATGGTTATGAACTCGCATTCAATACTAACATTCTTCATTTTTCTTCCACTCCTATAATTAAAGAAAACAATTATGAGGCTAGAGAGAGAATAGCCTCATAATTATAGTATATAGCCGATATATTGTTTAGACTTCGTAGAGAGCATCCGAAGATAACAATTCATCAGTGTGTGATTCTTCTGCTAATTGAATAGGTTGTGGAATCTTTTTCAATCGATCAAGAACTACCCCTAAGAAAGCTCCTCTGAATTCAGGATCTGATAAGACTTTTTCTCTAAAAGTACCATAAGAGAATTTATGAACCTTATCTATATCAAATGATAATGATGCACCACCACCATAGATGAGTTTGTTTGCTTTTAAATCTTCCAATAAAGACAACCATGGGTCAAACCCATTAGCAAAATCATATACCAATCTAGCTCCAAGTTTTTTACCAGAAGAACGGGATTTAACCAAAGAGATTTCTACGATAGATCCTTCTACTTTATACCCTTCATCAGCTTTTAGTTTAGTTTTAGAATCTAAACGAATGATATTATTAGCTACATATGTAGCAGATCTACCTCTAGGTAAGCGTTCACCTTGTTTTAAATATGGAACAGGGTTAGCTTTAGGGAACATTGTCATTTGAACTTCTTCTAAGATATGATTAATACCAAATAGAATGATATTTGCTTCTTTTAGAAGTGGAATGATTTGTCTAAAGATACGGGTTAGAATTTGAGCTGTAGCAGCACCAGAGGATTTGCCAGCTAATTCATCATCATCTGCATATTCTTTAGGCATTAGCATTGGGATAGAATCCAAGATATAGATGGTAGGCTCTAATTTCATAATAGGGTTGCCATACACATCATTTCTCTTAGTATCATATAAAAATTTCTCAGGATTTCCAACTTTTAAGTCATGAATCATTTTAATACGTTCATAAAAGTTTTCTGCTGTAACCCCTGTATTACGAACAATATATCGTTTATTATATTCTTCCAAAGAGAATCCAGATAAAGATCTACGACGAGCAGTAGTCATACCACCTTCGATATTATCTTCAAAGATAGTAGTAGTTTTAAATTGTCTAGCAATATTTGCTGCAATTTGTGTTACAAGTGTAGATTTACCACAACCTGTATTACCAATCAATACGTTATAAGAACCATCTGTGATGCCTAATACAAAGTATTGTTTCATTTCACCATCAGACGTTTTTTGATCATTGATGAAGCCATTGAGATAATCAAAATTTAAAAATCCAGTAGGATACCCTGTATCTTCTTTCGCTTCTTGGCTCATACTGTAATCCATCTTAGATACTTTATCTCTAAACATTTGCTCTAAGATGCTGTTTGTTTCAGCCATTTCGTTTTCCTCCTTACATTTCTTGCTTAATTTCCTCTATAAATTCACAATATTTGCGAATATAATATTGTGTCTCAAACTCTATAAGTTTCTACAAAAGAAAAATAGCAAGGGTAATTAAACCCTTGCTATTAGAAATTAAAGTATACTTCTTTTTTAGTTAGATTGTTTAAGACAGATATAATCTTAGGATACATTGTTTTATCAATATCCTTTAAGCTAAATCTTAGATCTGTATGATCTAATGATTCGATACTAATCATATTATATGCTCTTAGCATCATTTCCTCTATAATAGGT
>OKER01000189.1_pt1 | contig 17398 bp, 3 predicted proteins | sample 1610031 | NCBI WGS metagenome assembly OKER01 (sample SAMN04436611, study PRJEB24849) | human gut metagenome | biome: human gut; feature: NICU; material: stool | host: Homo sapiens | place: USA: Saint Louis, MO | collected 2009-12-31
AGAGAAAATGTTTTACAAAACAAAAAATATTTGTTATAGTATGTACATGAAGTAAGATGAATGAAAAGTGAAGCATGCAAAAATGTTCTTCACACAATGATTTTTATTTCTATTGAATAGGGATTAATTAAGGATTATAAGTGTCTTAAAGAAAGAGAAAAAGAAAGGGGTTCATAGAAATATGAATAAGATCTTTAAAGTTGTTTGGAGCAAAACAAAAGAATGCTACGTTGTAGTATCTGAAGTAGCGAAAAACAATGGTGGTAAGAAAAAAGTTTTAGCTAGTGTATTGGCTGGCTTGGCTATGGTTGGTGCAGGGGCTGCTGGTACACCGGTACAAGCGGTTTACTCTGATAGTGGTAGTGCTATTAACATTTCACCAAATGCTAAAACTGGTAACTATGCTGGTACAAACTCAGTAGTTGTTGGTTATGAAAATAAAACGGATTCAGATACTAATAACTGGGGTCGTATTATCTATGGTGCTAATAATACTGCTGCAGGTGCCTCTACATTAGCACTTGGTAATGAAAATGAAGCGCGTGGCCCTGCAACAACTGCTATTGGTGTTGGCTCTAAAGCTTTAGATAAACAATCTGTTGCAATTGGTAACGTGGCTCGTGCAGCTAAGCAAGGTTCTATTGCTATTGGTTCTTATGTAAATGCAGAAACAACTAATACAGGTACAGCAACAGCACCTGTTTATAATACTATTGAGAATGGTGTGTTCTCTACTGCTGTTGGTTCCCAATCTCTTGCTACTAAAAGCTATGCTACTGCCTATGGTTATTTGAGTAAGGCTCAAAGTGTTTCTGCAGTAGCATTAGGTGTTAATAATAAAGTAAATGAAAACTCTGATGGCTCTACTGCTGTTGGTTCGGGCAATACAGCTACTGGTCAATACACATCTGCATTTGGTCGTGAAAATACAGTAAATCGTGGTGGATCAATTGCTGCAGGTTATAACAATACTGCAGATGGCGATCGTAATGTTGCTATCGGTAATCAAAATACTACTGCTGGTGAAGATAGTATTGGTATTGGTTCAAAAACAATTGCTGGCACGGGTAAAACAATTGCTATTGGTAATACAATGGTGAATAAGGATTATCCTACTGGTAGAGCTACTATTGCACGTGGTAATGATACTGTTAATACTGCAACAGGACAAGTAAATAATGTTTTTGCACTTGCAATTGGTAGTGGTGCACAAGCAGATGGTAAAGCTAAAAGTGCATCTGGTATGATTGCAATCGGTCAAGAAGTGACAGCGGATAATAACAATACTGTTGCAATTGGTGTTCAAACTAAGGCAACTGGTAATAATGCTTTGGCTGTTGGTAGTACTGCACAAGCTATTGGCACTTCCAGTGCTGCATTTGGTACACAAGCAGTTGCTAATGGTTTAGGTGCTACTGCATTCGGTCCTGGCGCAAGTGCTGGTGATGGTTCTACTGTAGCAGATGGTTCTACAGCTGTAGGTCGTAAATCTACTGTAACTGCTGAAGGTGGTACAGGTATTGGTTGGGCTACAACTGTAAGTGCAAAAGATGCGACTGCAATTGGTCATAGTGCTACTGCAAATATCGCAGGTGGTGTTGCGCTTGGTTCTAACTCTGTAACAACTACTGCAGCAGGTGTACAAGGTTATAATCCTGCAACTGGTCGTACAAATAAATATAGTGATCAAACTGGTGCCGTTGGTACATCCACATTAGCTGCTGTTTCCGTAGGTAATGGTACAACTGCAACTCGTCAAATTACAGGTCTCGCAGCAGGTACTGACGATACTGATGCTGTTAACGTAGCTCAATTGAAAAACGTTAACTTAAAATATGCTGGTGACACTGGCAACAGTGATGTATTGTTGAAAGATGGCACTTTGAAAGTAAAAGGTGATAATAACTTCATCTCTACATCTGCTGATAGTACGGGTATTACAGTAACAGCTAAAATTGGTAATCCTATTACTGCTAATGCTGCTGGTAAAGCAGAAGCGCCTACTACAAATGGTCTTGCAACAACTACAAATGTAGCTGATGCAATCAATGCTTCTGGTTGGAATGTAGTTTCTTCCAACAATGGTGGTAGTGTAACAGGTACTCAAGCTACTAAATTGGTAAATCCTGGTAATACTGTTACATTGAGTGCTGGTAAAAACATTGTATTAGATCAAAATGATAAACAATTTACATATTCTTTGAATAAAGATGTTGACTTGACTAATGCTGGTTCTTTAACTATTGGTGATACTAAAGTAACTAATGGTGGTCTTACAATTACTGGTGGTCCATCTGTTACAAAAACTGGTATCGATGCAGGCAGCAAAGTTATTAGCAATGTTGCTGATGGTGCGGTAAATGCTACATCTAAAGATGCCGTAAATGGTAGCCAATTACATACAGTAGCTTCTAAAGAACGCCATATTAAACCTGGTACTTATACTGTAACTGGTGATACTGTAACATTGAATTATGTTGATGGTGAAGGTAAAGATGATACAAGTATCACAGCTAAAATTACAGGTATCGCTAATACTGATCTTTCCAATATCACTACGAATGGCGAAACTAAGATTAAAAACTTAGCTAAATCTGCTATTGATATGGAAGATGGTAAGAACACAAAAGCATCTAACCGTGATGTAAATGGTGTAAAAACTTTCAAAGTTGATGTTGAAGGCGATTTAACTGGTATTACATCTATTTCTAATACTACAACTGGTCCAACAATGACATTTGGTGGTAACTCCATCAATATCACTGGTGGTACATTAAACATGGGTGGTAATAAAATCACTAATGTAGGACCTGCTACTATCGGTACGGACGCTGTTAACTACGATCAATTGAAAAATTCCCGTACAGTAGTAACATCTAACGATGGTTCTGTAACAGTTACACCTACAACAAATGGTGATAAAACTACATATGATTTACATGTTACAGCTGGTGCAGCCGCATCCTCCTGGAACATTGCTTCTGATAAAGTATCTACTACTGAAGGTACTGTAGCAACTGGTTCTGCAGCATCTCAAAATATTAAAGATACTAAAACAGTAACAATGCAAGCAGGCAAAAACTTAACTGTAAAACAAACTAACGATGGTAATGGTAATGCTTCTGTTGCATTTGCTCTTGATAAAGACCTTAAAGATCTTACAAGCGTAACTACTGATAAAGTAACTACAAAAGAAATCGGCTTACAAGATGCAGGTGGTAATACTACTACAATTAAGAAAGATGGTGACCGCATTACATACTCTAATGACGGTGGTACAACTGTAAATAAAGTAGCTAACCTTGGTGACGAAAAACATATCACAAAAGGTGAATATAGTGTAGGTGCTGATGGTAAAGTAACCATGACCTATACAGATGGTAATGGTGCTCTTGTAAATGGTGAAACAGCTGTTATTAAAGGCATTGCTAAACAAGATTTATCCAATATCACTGATGCAGGTAAGAATGTAATTACTGGTCTTGGTACAATCGTAAAAGCTGGCGATAATGTAACTGTATCTGAAGCATCTGATGCTACAACAGGTCAAAAAACATATACTGTAAATGCTGTAACTCCAGCAGTATACACAAAAGCTGATGGCACTAAAGTAGTTAAACGTCCAAATGGTACATATACAACTAACCTTGATGGTTCTGCTGGTAATGATGTACCTGCAAGCGATGTAATTGTATCCTTCCAAGATGCAGCTGGTCATACAACTGGTGGCAACTCCATCGTTAATAACGTTGGCTCTGCTATCGATAAAACTGGTACATCCACAGGTAATACATTCTTAACTAAATTGGATACAGCAGCTAATGATACTCCAAACGCAGCTGTAAACGTAAAAGACCTTAAAAATACATCTGATGCAATTATCGATAAAGGTTTAAAATTCGACGCTAACTCTGGTGGTGTAAAAACTAATAAATTAGGCTCCACTGTGAAAGTACAAGGTGCTGGCACTAGTGCAGATGCTAATTATAGTGGCGCTAATATCAAAACTTTCATCGACCAAGATACTACTGGCAATACTACAATCGACGTAAAACTCGATAAAAACTTAACTGGTATCAATTCTATTACTGGTGATACTAACTCTGGTAAATTGGTATTCCAAGATCCAGCTGCTACTGGTAACAATGGTGATGCTTTTAAATTCACTGGTGGTAATATCAATGCTGGTGGTAATAACATTACGAACCTTAAATCTGGTATTGTAAATAATAATGCTAACGATGATACAAATGCTGCTAACATCGGCGATGTTAAGACAATTGCTAAAGACACTGATTTACACATTGCTCCAACAGAATCTAACCGTACTGGTGAGCATATTGCTGGTGCTGCTACTGGTAACACAGCAGCTGGTGCAGCAGCTAATGCTTACAAATATGATGCAACTACAAAACAAGTTGTATTAGAATATAACGATGGCAATGGTACTAATAAGACTGGTACTAAAGCAGTTATCGATTTGTCTAACTTGCCTACTGGCGGTGACATGAGTTCCTTCAAGGTAACTTCCTCTGCAGAATCCACTACAGTGGGTACTCATGCAGGTGATGCTAGCCAAGAAATTAAAAACGGTAAATCCGTTGATTTCCAAGCTGGTAAAAACATGACTGTAAAACAAACTAATGATACTAATGGTAATACAACTATTAACTATGCATTGGATAAAGATCTTGATGTAGAATCCGTTCATGTTGGTAAAGACGGTAAAGATGGTAAGATTGGCATCGATGGTGCAGCTGGTACAAATGGTATCAATGGTACAACTCGTGTAGACATCAAAGTTGAAAAAGGTGTAGATGGTATCAATGGTGCTAATGGTACAGATGGTATTTCTCGTATTGTATACGAAGATAAGACTGGTACACACACTGTTGCAACTATGGATGATGGCTTGAAATTCACTGGTAACAACGAATCTACTGAAAATAAACATAAGTTGGGTACAGTGGTAAAAGTAAAAGGTGAAGGCGTTACAGAAGCACAAGCTAATGCATTTACATCCGCAGCGGGTAACATCGCAGTGGTAGCTGATGGTACAGATACATTAACTGTTAAGTTGAATAAAAACCTAGCTGGTATCAATAAAATCTCCAATGGTAATTCTTCCATTACATTGAATGATACTCCTAATGCAACTACTCCTGCCGTAACAATCAATGGCGGTAACTTGTCCATGGGTGATGGCACAACTAATAATAAGATTGTGAACTTAGCTCCTGGTACAGATGATACTGATGCTGTTAACTACAAACAATTGAAAGCAAATAAAACAGAAGTAGAAGCTGGTAAGAATGTAGTTGTTACATCTAAAACTAGTACAACAGATGGTCATACTACATATACAGTAAGTGCTTCTACACCTGCTGTTTATACAAAACCAAATGGTGATAAGTTGGTTAAACAACCAGATGGTACTTTCAAAGAAGAAAATGGTACTGCATATAATGGTCCTGTAATCGCATCCTTCGAAGATGGCACTGGTGCTACAACTGGTGGCAACATGATCGTTAATAACATTGGTTCTGCTATTAAAGGTCTTGGTAGTACTGGTGATAACTACCTTACTAAATTAGATTTAGCTAATACTGCAACTCCAAATGCAGCTGTTAACGTATCTGATTTGAAAAATACTGCTGATGCATTGAAATCTAACGAATTGCATATTCGTCCAACTACATCTGGTCGTACAGGTGAAACTGTAAACCAAGGTGCTGGTGGTACAGCTGAAAGCTATAAATATGATGCTACAACTAAATCTGTAACATTGAAATACAATGATGGTACAGGCGCTGGCGTAACTGGTACAGAAGCTAAGATCGATTTGTCCGATTTGGCTAACCAAATTACAAGCGGTTATACTTTTAAAGCGAATGCAACTGCAAACGGTGGTACTGTAGCTAATGATGCTACAACTCCAGCTGTTGCAACAACTGTTGAAAATGGTGGCACAATTAATTACGCAGCAGGTAAAAACTTGACTGTAAAACAAGATATTGATGCAACTGCAAAAACACATACATATACTTATAGCCTAAACAAAGACTTAACTAACTTGGATAAAGTTGTTGTTAATGGCGAAAATGGTACTAATGGTAAAGATGGTGTAACAATCATTGGACCACAAGGTGCAACTGGTGCTCCTGGTATGCCTGGTACAAATGGTATCGACGGTAAAGTTGGTATCGCTGGTAAAGATGGTAAAGATGCAGTGTCTATTTCTGGTAAAGATGGCATTGGTACAATTGGTTTGACAGGTCCTCAAGGCCCTGCAGGTGCAGATGGTCGTGGTGTAGATATTACAACAGATCATGGTACACAAACACTTAACAAACCAGAAGCTAATAATGGTGGTAAATCTGAACGTATCGTATACGTACCAAAAGATAAAGATGGCAATCCATTAAAAGATGATGCTGGCAACACAATTAAACGTGAAGTTGCTACGATGGATGATGGCTTGAAATTCACTGGTAATAATGAATCTACTGAAAATAAACATAAGTTAGGTTCCTTGGTAAAGGTAAAAGGTGAAGGCGTTACAGAAGCACAAGCTAATGCATTTACATCCGCAGCTGGTAACATCGCAGTGGTAGCTGATGGTACAGATACATTAACTGTTAAGTTGAACAAAAACTTAGCTGGTATCAATAAGATTTCTAATGGTGGATCTTCCATTACATTGAATGATACTCCTAGTACAACTACTCCTGCCGTAACAATTACTGGTGGTAACTTGTCCATGGGTGATGGCACAACTAATAATAAGATTGTGAACTTAGCTCCTGGTACAGATGATACTGATGCAGTTAACTACAAACAATTAAAAGCAGCTAAAACAGAAGTAAAAGCTGGTAAGAATGTAGTTGTTACATCTGAAACTAGTACAACAGATGGTCATACTACTTATACAGTAAACGCTTCTACACCTGCTGTTTATACAAAACCAGATGGTACTAAATTGGTTAAACAACCAGATGGTACTTTCAAAGAAGAAAACGGCACTGCATATAATGGTCCTGTAATCGCATCCTTCGAAGATGGTACTGGTGCTACAACTGGTGGCAACATGATCGTTAACAACATTGGTTCTGCCATTAAAAATCAAACTGGTGGCGATTTCTTAACAAAATTAGATAATGCTAACACTGCAACTCCAAATGCAGCAGTTAACGTATCTGATTTGAAATCTACTGCTGATGCGTTGAAAGCAAATGAACGTCATATTGCACCTACAACTGTGGCAGCTGGCTCTACTGAAAATAAAGGTGGTACAGCTAATGCTGCGGGTACTGCAAATGTATACAAATATGATGCAGCTAGTAAAACTGTTACATTGACATACAATGATGGCAATGGCAATGCAGTAACTGATACTAAAGCAGTTATCGACCTCTCCAACTTGAGTACTGGTGGTACAGGTGCTTCCTCTTGGAATATTGCTTCCGATAAAGTATCCGCTACTGAAGGTGCTGTGGCTGCTGGTTCTGCAGGTACTCAAAACATTGCAGATGGTAAAACAGTAACTATGAAAGCTGGTAAAAACTTAACGGTTAACCAATCTAACGATGGTGCTGGTAATGCATCTGTTGCATTCTCCTTGGATAAAAACCTAGAAAATCTAGATAAAGTTGTTGTCAATGGTAATGATGGTGCTACTGGTCAAGCTGGTGTATCTATCGTTGGCCCTAAAGGTGCTAATGGTGTTGATGGTAACGACGGTAAAGTAGGCATTGCTGGTAAAGATGGTAAAGACGCAGTATCCATTTCTGGTAAAGACGGCGTAGGCCACATCGGTTTACAAGGACCTAAAGGCACTCCTGGTACACCAGGTGCTGATGGTGCAAACCTAGACATTACTACAGATCATGGTACACAAACACTTGTTAAACCAGAAGCTAACAATAATAATCAATCTGAACGTATCGTATACGTACCAAAAGATGCTAATGGTAATCCATTGAAAGACACTGATGGCAACACAATTAAACGTGAAGTTGCTACAATGGATGATGGTTTGAAATTCACTGGTAATAATACTAGTACTGAAAACAAACAAAAACTTGGTTCTTTAGTAAAAGTTCAAGGTGAAGGAACAAAAGAAAGTACTGCAGTTGATCCTGCAACAGGTAAGAAATATGTAGTATTGTCTGATGGTACGACTAAATTCGAATCTGCAAAAGATAACATCGCAGTAGAAGCAGATGGTACTGATACATTAACTGTTAAGTTGAACAAAAACCTCAAAGGTTTAAATAGCATTCAACTTGGTGGTAACACTATTCAAAGCAATGGTGATAACATTACTTTCACAACTAATGGTGGCACTACAAAAACTGTAGCTACTACAGATCAATTGTGGACAATCCAAGCTAATGGTACTGATGTTCCTGCTAAATCTGGCAAGGTAAATCTTGTAGCTGGTGATCATATCACGATTACTCCTGATGCAGCTAATGGCAAAATGACAATCAGTGCAACTGGTTTTGGTTCTATGGATGGATTCAATGTGAAAACATCTGCTGATGCAAATGGCACACATGCTGGTGATACAACAGAAAACATCAAAAATGGTAAAACTGTAGATATGCAAGCTGGTAAAAACTTGGTTGTTACTCAATCCAATGATGGTAATGGCAACACAACTGTTAACTATGCATTGAATAAAGATGTTAATCTTGGTAATGATGGTTCCTTAAAAACTGGCGATACTAAGATTACTGACAATGGTTTGACTATCAATAATGGTCCTTCCGTTACTAAGACTGGTGTAGATGCAGGCGATAAGAAAATCACAAACGTAGCTGATGGTGCTGTAAATGCAACATCTAAAGATGCAGTTAATGGTTCCCAATTGAAGAAATACACTGATGCAGCGAAAACAACAGTAGAAGCTGGCGATAATAACGTTAAGGTTGATACTGATAATTCAGCAGCAGATGGTCATACTAATTACAAAGTATCCTTGAAGCCTGTTGTAGAGATTGGTGATACTCACAAGGTTAAAATCGACGGTCATACTGGTGACATCACTGGTTTAACAAATGTAAATCTTACTGATCCTACATTTGCAACTAAAGGTCGTGCAGCGACTGAAGAACAATTGAAGCAAGTTCTTACTGAGGCTAAGAAAAAAGCTGTTGAAAAAGTACAAGCTGGTACGGCAGCCGCTGGTGATACAAATATTGCTACAGTAGCTCCAAAAGCTGGCGATACATTCGGTGCAGCTGGTGCAACATATGAAGTGTCTGTATCTAAAAATGCTGTTAAAGATGCTGCTAAAGAAGCTGTTAAAGTAACTTCTGCAAGCCCTGCTATTACAGTAACTGCTGATACATCTGTAGCTCATGAAACTACTTATAAGGTTGGTTTCGATGGTAATCAAGCTGCAACTCAAATTCCGTTGACATACAAACAAAACGGTGGTAATACTCGTACAGTTAAATTGTCCGATGGCTTGAACTTCATTGATGGCACAAATACAAAAGCTCGTACAGCTGCTGATGGTAAAGTTACATTTGACGTAATGGGTGATTTAACAGGTATTACATCCATCTCTAATGCTGCTGGTGGTCCTAAAATGACATTCGGTGGTAACTCCATCAATGTAACAAATGGCGATCTTAACATGGGTGGTAATAAAATTACTAACCTTGGTAAAGGTACAGCTACAACTGATGCTGCAACTGTAGGTCAATTGACTAAGGTAACATCTAACAACCACTCTGTTGTAATTAATAAAACTACAGATGCTAATGGTGCTCCAGTTTACGACTTGGCAGTATCAGGTACTCCAGGTGCTCCTGCAGCTGACCCTCGTGTAGATATGCTCGGCGAAGAAATCGGTCGTGTAGGTGCTCAAGGCGCAGCTCTCTCCGCATTGAAACCTATCCAATACGATCCATTAGAACCAACTCAAATCATGGCTGGTTATGGTAACTACCGTGGTAACTCCGCAGTGGCTCTTGGCGTAGCTCATTACAAAAATGAATCTACATTAATCCATGGTGGCGTATCCTGGGCTGGTGGTTCTAGCCACATGATGGCAAACGCTGGTGTAACTTGGAAAGTTGGCAACCGTGATAGCGAAGCTGCTGTAGCAGATCGTTACCGCAAAGGCCCTATCAGTTCCGCGTATGCAATGCAACAAGAAATGGCAGCTATGAAAGCTCAAAATGCCGGATTAAAAGGCGAAGTATCTGACTTGAAAGCAGAAAATGAACAAATGAAAGCTCAAATTGCTGCAATGATGGCAAAATTAGGTTTATAATTTGATAGATTAAACTTTCACAGATAACGGGAAGAGGGAACTCGATACCGAGAACCCTCTCGTCCCTTTTGGTTCGACTAAGAAAAGAGGAATAGATATGAAAAAATCTACAATGCTTGCTTTCACAGCAGCAGTATTAATGAGCGCTGCATCCCTTACTGGTCACGCAGCCAGCGCACCTACATATGATGATGTATTAATTGTTAAAAACCCTGTAATGACGCCACAACTCGGTTCTGTTGTACTCGTTCCTGTAGCGAGCCCACAAACGGTGGCAGCTGTTCATGATTATGTGAAAGCTTGGCAAAATGCAGAAATCAACATTGCAAAAGCTAAGGTTAAATACGATGATCATAAACAATTGACGAAATCTGAAAAGGTTTGGTTGCATTCTTATGATAAACATAACTATGCTGACTATTTCCGCACACATTCCATCGGTCGTGTGCATGGTCAAGAAGTGTTCATGAACTGGAACGGTGAAAATCGCAACAAAAATGAATACGAATACTTTGATATGCCAAAATACAATGAGCAAGATGGTTTCACCAATAGCTATGGGTACAATGTACTTCGTGGCATGGTAGACCAAATCAATGCAGTTATCCAAGAGCAAAAGAAAATCGGTGGCCCTATGACTGACGAAGAAGCACAAGCGTTGGAAGACTCCATTTTGGACATCATGGCTCATGATCAAGAACATGTAAACAATGACGAACTTCGTCACTACATGAACGAAACAATTTGGTACGCCGCAAAACAAACGGTGAAAAACAAAGCTAGCGAAGAACCTCAAGCTGGTGATGACCACGAAGTAGACCTTCGCGCAGCAATGGCTAATCCGCCTGCAGATCAACCTCAATCTCGTAAAGTAAACTTACGTGATGCTATAGGCAAATAATCTGGCTGAACACTAAATTATAAATCCATATGGCCCTTATAGGCTCTCTAATCCCACCCCCCTTTCTTCTATAGGGGCCATAATAAAAACGCTCACACTGTGAGAACGGACTTTTGAATTGAACGCAATTTTGAAAGTACCGTCCCATAGTGTGGGCGTTTTTTGGTGCATAAAATATGGTTTATAGTAGATCCATAGGTTCATTTTGTGTGTAGTTTTATTTGGAATACTAGCATATATTAATAGATATATATTAACAAACCATAAAATTTAGCATTATACAATTTAATGTATTGAATTGATAAATGTATTATAAATACAGTGTTTTACTGATTTATCGCGTAATTTCGATTTATTAAATTTATAGAATAGTGATGTTGATTAGAGGCCTTATTTTGACTACCTTTATATTATTTAACAAATTTATAAACTAAAAAGAACTATGACTTATATGAAAAGTATATGAAGAAAATGTCATTGAATACGCTATAAACATAGTTATAACGTACTTTTTGATAAATGTGATTGTTTTTACACATACATATAAAATTCAGTTTATTTTCATCTAAAATATAAAATTTCATTAAATAAATAGGCGTAAAAGTATTTACAATTAATTAATAAATTGATATTATTAAGTTATCCTATATGAAGTGTGTGTGAATGAGAGAAAAACCACTCTTCATGAAGTGAACTAAAGTGTAAAAGTTACATTTTTCATGTACTTATGAGAAAGGGGTTCAAAGGTTTTATGAATAAGGTCTTTAAAGTCGTTTGGAGCAAATCCAAGGAATGCTACGTTGTAGTTCCTGAAATTGCGAAAAATAATAGCGGCAAAAAGAAAGTCCTAGCTAGCGTATTAGCTGGTTTAGCGCTTGTTGGCGTTGGCGCACAAATGGGTACTCCTGTAGATGCCTATAGAAGTCCTGATGGCAGTGTAAATACTCAAGATAGTCGTATTAATATTGCGGCTAATGCTAAACCTAGTAATAGTGTTGGCGTTAACTCCATCGTTGTTGGTTACCAAAACACAACTGATGATGAAGATGGCACTACGGCTCTTGGTGCAAATAACCAAGCATATGGTAACTCTGGCTTAGCTGTAGGTAATCAAAATGAATCTAGAGGCGGTGCTTCTACGGCTATCGGTGCTGGTAATAGAGCAAGTGGCGCTGCAACAGTAGCTATTGGTAACGTAAGTAATGCCAATGCTAAAAGTGCTATTGCAATCGGTTCCTATAACAATGTTAACTATAAAAAAGGTACTTGGGCTACAGCACCTTTGCAAGCTGGAGCATACTCTACAGTAGTTGGTAACTATTCTAGTGCAACAGGTAGAGAATCAGCTGCTATGGGTGTATATTCCAATTCTGTTGGTCCTGGTTCTTTTGCAGCTGGTTATAAAGAAAATGCATTGGGCCAAAATTCTGTTGCCATCGGTTCTGAAAATACATCCCATGTAGCTGATACAATCACATTAGGTCAACAAAATAATGCTAAAACAATGGGTGGTATCTCCATTGGTAAAAATAACTTGACTGATTCTTCTAATGATGGTCGAAATGCTGCGAATACTAGAGATGAAAACTCTCAAATCGCTATCGGTCGTGACAACGTTGCAACTCACCTAGATACGATTGCTATCGGTCGTGAAACAACTGCATCTGGTTCTGGCTCTACTGTAGTCGGTGCTCGTGCAGAGGCTTCTGGTGACAATTCTATTGCTATTGGTCAAAGTGGTAAAGGTTCTCCTAAAGTAATTGCATCTGGTGTAAACTCCATCGCTATCGGCATGCAATCTCAAGCTACTGGAGAAGCTGCCATCGCTGAAGGTGCTGGCTCTCGTGCAGGTGGTAAATATGGCGTTGCATTAGGTCGTACAACTAAAGCGAATGCAGAAGCTGCTACTGCATTAGGTAATGCAGCAGAAGCTAACATTGCCAGTGGTGTAGCACTAGGCTCTAGCTCTGTTACAACAACAGATAAAGGCGTTAAAGGTTACAATCCTTCCGATGACCATACACGTCATTACACAAACTTAGCTAATAATGTTCGCACAGCTACTACGGCTGCTGTATCCATCGGTAATGGTAGTACATTGACTCGTCAATTGACAGGCCTTGCTGCTGGTACTGCTGATACAGATGCTGTTAACGTAGCTCAATTGAAAAACGTTGGCGTTGCATTGACTGGCAATACTGGTTCTAGCGACTTCTTAGCTGACGGCGGCAAATTGAATGTTCGTGGCGAAGGCCGTGTATCCGCAGCTGTTGCTGATGAAAATACTAAAGACTCCAGATTGACTTTGACATTTGATGACAAAGGCATGGTGAAAGCTGGTAAAAACGTTACTGTTGATGAAAAAACAGTTGATGGTCGTACTACATACACAATCAACGCTGCAGACGCTGCTGCAAAATACGATTTCTTAACAAATGCTAAGGCTAACGGTGGTAAATTAGATGGTACTGCTACACCTACTAAGGTTGAAAGCGGTCAAACGGTTACCTATGCCGCTGGTAAAAACTTAACAGTAAAACAAGATATCAACCAATCTGCAGGCGAACAAACATATACATATTCCTTGAACAAGGATTTAAAAGAAATTACATCCATCACTAACAATGGTGGTCCTACAATGCACTTTGGTGGTGACAACATCAGCATCACTGGTGGTAACCTAGATCTTGGTGATAACAATATCACTAACCTAAAATCTGGTGGCAATGTAATCAATAACGCTGCTAACATTGGCGACGTAATTCGTATTTCCAAAGCTAATGACTTGCATGTAGCTCCTACAGCAGGTACTAACAATAACGTAGCTGAATACACTGTAGACGCTAACAAAAAGGTTACATTAACATACCAAGATGGTAATGGCAAAACTGTTAACGGCCCTAAAGCAGTTATCGACTTGAGCGGTTTGAAAACTGGCGATATGAGCTCCTTCAACGTGAAATCTTCTGCTACAGAAGGTAAGGTTGCACAAGGTTCTGCTGGTGTTCAAGAAATCCGTGACGGCAAAACTGTGGAAATGCAAGCCGGCAAAAACATGACCATTAAACAAACTAATAAAAATGGTAATGCAGCTGTTGAATTTGCATTGAACAAAGACATCGATTTGACTCCAGATGGGTCTATCAAAATCGGCGACACTAACATCACTGACAATGGTTTGACTATCAACGGTGGTCCTTCCATTACTAAAACTGGTATCAATGCTGGTGGTTTGAACATTACTAATGTAAAAGCTGGCGTAAATGATAACGATGCAGTTAATGTTAGCCAATTGAAACAAGTTCGTGCTGATGAACGTCACATCAAACCTGGTGAATACGCAGTTGATAACAACGGCAAAGTAACAATGACTTACCTTGATGGCAACAACAAGGACGTTCCTAACGAAACAGCTGTTATCACAGGTATTGCTAAACAAGATCTTTCCAATATCAACAAGGGTGGCGAAACAGTCATCCAAAATCTTGCTAAAAAATCCATCGATATGGAAAATGGTAAGAATACAAAGGTGAGCAACCGTGAAATCAATGGCGTTAAAACTTTCAAAGTAGACGTTGAAGGTGATTTAAACGACATTACATCCATCACAAACAAAGCTGGCGATGGCAAGGTTGTATTCGGTGGTAACCAAACTGTTAACGTAGCAGGTGATCACAATATTAACTTGAATGCTAAAGTTGGTGACATCACTGGTTTAACTAACGTAACTTTGGATGCTCCTGATTTTGCTAAAAAAGGTCGCGCCGCTACTGAAGAACAATTAAGCATCGTTAATAACGGTTTCAATAACACAGTTGGCTTGACTGGTAACACAGGCGCTACTGATCTTCAAAAATTGAACCAAGCTGGTGGCTTGAGCTTTGGCGTAATTGGTGCTAACAATGGCCAATACATCAAAACAACTGCATCTGGTAGCAACGTAGCTGTTGACTTGTCCGATGAAGCTAAAGGTAAATTGAACAATACTGTAGAGGTTCGTGGTAAAAATGCTGCGAAGGTTACTTCTGTAACAGAAAATACTGTTGACGGTGGTAAGAAAACAATCTACACAGTAGACGTTGATAATGTAACACCTACAGCTGCTTCTACTGAAAAGGTGAAAGCAAAAGCTGATTCCAGTAGTTCTACAGATAAAAACATTGCTAAGGTTACTCCTCAAGCAGGTGACCAATATGGCGACGCTGGTGCAACTTACGAAGTAAACGTATCCCGTAACGACGTAAAAGACGCAGCTCGTGAAGCGGTAACTGTAAATACTAGCAATACAACTAACAACCCTATCACTGTTACACCTGTTCAAGATGAAACAAACCATAACACAACTTACACAGTAACATTCGATGGTAACAAAGCAGCTACTCAAATTCCTTTGACATACAAAGCGAATGGCCAAAATGCTCAAACAGTTACATTGGATAAAGGTTTGAACTTCACAAACGGCAGAAACACAACAGCTTCTGTAGATGCTGAAGGCGTTGTTAAATACGATGTGAATAAAGATTTAGTTAACATCAATTCCATTTCCAATACTACAAATGGTCCAAAAATGGAATTTGGCCCTAACTCCATTAACATCACAAATGGCCCTATCAACATGGGTGACCAAAACATTACTAACCTTAAATCTGGTGGTGATGTTATCAATAACGCAGCTAATATTGGTGATGTAAAACGTATTTCTAAAGAAAACGATTTACACATTGCACCTACAACATCTAATCGTCAAGGTGAAACTACTACATCTTACGCTTACGATGCAGCAAGCAAATCTGTAACATTGAAATATAACGATGGTAATGGCGCAACTCAAGCTGGTACAGTAGCAAAAATTGACTTATCCGGTTTGGCTGATCAAATCAAAGACGGTTATTCCTTCTCTACTGACGCTAAAGGTAATGTAGTTGGTAACCATGCTGTTACACCTGTAGCAAATGGTAAAACTGTTTCTTATGCAGCAGGTAAAAACTTAACTGTTGCTCAAAATATTGATAATGCAACTGGTGAACATACTTACACATATGCATTGTCCAATGATGTTGATTTAACACCAAATGGTTCCTTGAAAATTGGTGACACAATTCTCAACAATGGTGGTTTAACAATTACAGGCGGCCCATCCGTTACTAAGACTGGCATCAACGCTGGTAACTTGAACATTACTAATGTGAAAGCTGGCGTAAACGATACTGATGCAGTTAACGTAAAACAATTAAAAGATGCTCGTACAGTTGTTACATCTAACGATAATTCCGTAACAGTTAATAAAACTGAAAACGGTAACCAAGTGACTTACGACTTGCACGTGGCTCCTGGTGCTGCACAATCTGTATGGAATGTGAAATCCACAGGTAACACAACTGCTGATTCTGAAACAGCTCCGAAAACTATCTCTGATGGTAAAACAGTTGAAATGGCAGCAGGCAAGAACTTGACTGTAAAACAAACTAGCAACAACGATGGCGCTAAGGTTGAATTCGACTTGGCTAACGATATCAAGATTGGTAAAGATGGCAGAGACGGCGTTGACGGCAAAATCGGCGTAAATGGTAAAGATGGTTCCTCTGTTGTGATTAACGGTAAAGACGGCTCCATCGGCTTAAATGGTAAGGACGGCAAAGACGGTCTTACTATGAAAGGCGAAAAAGGCGCTGACGGCGTAACTCGCATTGTTTACGAAGATCATGACAACAATAAACACGAAGTAGCTACATTGGATGATGGTTTACGTTTCGACGCTAACTCCGGTGGTGAAAAGAAAAATAAACTTGGCTCCAAAGTAACTGTAAAAGGTACAGGTGCTAAAGCTGATTCCGAATACGATTCCTCTAACATCAAAACAAGTATCACCCAAGGTGCTGATGGTAACAGCGAAATCAACATCGGTTTGGCTAAAGACTTGAACAACATCAACACAATTAAAAACGGTGGTCCTGCTACTTTCACAATCGGCGGCAATGAATTCAAATTCGACGGCGGCAATGTGAACATGGGTGGCAACAACATTACGAACCTCAAATCTGGTATCGTAAACAACAACTCCACTGATGATACAAATGGTGCTAACATCGGCGACGTTAAGACGATTTCCAAAGCTAACGATTTGCACATTGCTCCTACTACATCTAATCGTCAAGGTGAAACAACTACATCTTACGCTTACGATACAGCAAGCAAATCCGTAACATTGA
>OKER01000190.1_pt1 | contig 17360 bp, 18 predicted proteins | sample 1610031 | NCBI WGS metagenome assembly OKER01 (sample SAMN04436611, study PRJEB24849) | human gut metagenome | biome: human gut; feature: NICU; material: stool | host: Homo sapiens | place: USA: Saint Louis, MO | collected 2009-12-31
CCAGGTGCAGCAAATGCGGTACCTGTCAATAAAGATGCCATCAAAAGTGTAAGTACTTGCTTCTTCATATAATCCTCCACAACTTATCCTCTATGGGACATATACGTTAAACAGCACAATAAGCACGGGCCTAAGACCGTGCTTATTTTCTGAGTACTTCTAAGGAAGTATCTCAGTGGCCATTAAATTTTTAAATCAATAAGTGCAGATACACCTACACCTTGAACACGGGAAGCGCCCACTGGATTTGTACTATCTACTGGTACTAAACCTTTAACACGAACCATGCCATTAAAGCTACCTTCAACTTGAGCAACAGCCTTAACTTGTTCGATACTAGATGCAGGTCCTGTTACTTGAGCAGCACCAATATATCCTTTTGTACCAATACTAATGATAGGTACAACCTTTGTAGTATATTCAGTACTCAAATTATTTTGTTTTAGTAATTTATTTAAGAAAGAATCAATTTGTGGACCAAATTTACTAACTAGAATGCCAACGCCACCAATTTTAGCAGCACCACCAAGGATACTACTTAAGCCGCCAGCTTGAGTGGTTAAAATGCCACCAAATGCAGTTGTAGTTAAACAAATTCCTAGAACAGCGGTCATAATTTTCTTTTTCATGATAAGCCTCCTAATAGATACTTATATTTTAACAAATTCTATACATAGTTTCTAGTGAAAGTATAAATACTTACACTTAAAGATAGTAAAATTATATAAAAATACAATGAGTTTATTATGAATTTTATGCAATTTAATTTTTAGCTATGTTTTAACCGCAAATCATACAATTATAACCAGAAGACTTAACAGATTCGAGGCACTTGATCTTCACCCAATAAATCTACTAGACGAACACCGCCAATCGATGTTTGTAGGCCTACTTTACCAATATTTTTATCCATGGTTACACCGATATGAGTCGCTTCACAGCCTTCTGGATAACTATGTAAAATATCTAGCACATCATTTGTTACAGACGGCTCTACAACGAAAATACATTTACCTTCATTTGCTAAGTATAAAGGATCGTAACCTAAAATATCACAAACGGAACGAACTTCATCATGAATAATAAGCTTGGATTCCTCAACCTTTATCCCCACTTGACTTTGTTCGGCAATCTCTTTAAGAACAGTACCCACACCACCGCGCGTAGGATCACGCAATAGTGCAACCTGAGGCCCTACTGCATTTAAAACAGCATGAACCATATGGTTCAATGGAGCACAATCAGTCTTAACAGAGTCTGATAATTCTAGCCCAAATCGTTGTCCCATGACAGCTATAGAGTGATCACCAATAGATCCGGACAGAATAATATCCATATTAGGTTTTACGAAATTCGGACCTATATTTATGCCATCTGGAATCATACCAATGCCGGCTGTATTGATATAAATTTTATCAACTTCACCTTTTTTTACGACCTTCGTATCACCCGTCACAATTTGTACATTCGCAAGCTTTGCCATATCAGACATGGTGCTTAAAATTGTTTCTAATTCGTCGAAAGGAAGACCTTCTTCTAAAATCAAACCACAGCTAAGATATTGTGGAACAGCGCCATTCATAGCTAGGTCGTTAACTGTACCGCATACAGCTAATTTACCGATATTACCACCTGGGAAAAACGTGGGTTGTACAACATAGGAATCCGTTGTGAAAGCCATTCGCCCCGAGGCTACCGGAAATTGTGCCCCATCATGTAAGGGAGCTAACAAATCATTAGTAAAATATTTTAATATAAATCGTTCTGTCAACTCGTGGCTAAAACGGCCACCATTACCATGAACTAAACGAACTCGTTCCATTTAATCCTCCCAGGCTAATCCACCACTAGAAAAGCCATACTTATACCATGCAGCACAACTACCTTCTACAGATACCATACAAGCACCTACTGCATGATCCGGTGTACAAGCTTTTCCAAAAAGCGGACATTCATTAGGTTTGATTAACCCTTGTAATACGCTCCCACATTGACAGCCTTTAGGATCAAGAGATGGTTTTTCTAACTGTATAGGTAACACCTTTTCTGCATCTAGAAATGCGTAATCATCATTAAGCTGTAACCCAGAATTTGGAATTATACCAATACCACGCCATGCATCATCACAAACATCGTATATTTCATTCATCATGCGCACAGCCACAGGATTGCCTTCCTTCATAACAACAGAATGATAGGTATTACCTACTTCAAAATGACCACTTTTCCGTTGTTCTAACATATTGACGATAGCAGATAATATTTCTACTCCATCAAATCCAGCAATGCAGGATGGAATCTTATACTCATCCGGTAAAAATTGATATGGTTTTTCGCCAATGATAACACTGACATGCCCTGGCAAGATAAAGCCATCAATTTGTCCTGTTTGTCGATCTAATAAGGCGCGTAATGCAGGCGGAACCAATTTATGAGACACCAAGAATAATACATTTTTTACACCAGCCTGTGCTACAGCTTTCACTGTAGCACCGATGACAGCAATCGTCGTTTCAAAACCTATTGCTAAAAATACTATATATTTATCCGGATGTTTTTTACTTAGTTCCAACACTTCTAACGGCGTATAGATAACGTGAATATGAGCGCCCTGAGTTTGAGCTTCACTAAGACTGCTATAACTACCTGGCACCTTTAGCATATCCCCAAAGGTTGCAATAATAACATCATCACGTTTTGCATACTCTAACGCTTTATCCATATACACTTGATCAGTTACACACACAGGACATCCAGGGCCACTGACTAATTCTATTCCCGAAGGCAATAATTGTCGTAACCCTTCTCTAAAAATAGATACTGTATGTGTGCCACAAACTTCCATAAGTCGCACCCGTTCACCAGGTATATGTAGTTCGCTAATACGGCGTAATAAAACATCAGCTGTTTTCTGTTTTTCCTGCAAAGTAAGCTTCTTCAAGTTCTTCCAACTCCCGGAAGGCATCTAAGGTTGCCTTCGCTTCTTCTTCATCTACAATTTGAACTGCAAAACCGGCATGTACTAATAACCAGTCTCCCACCTTTGCATCTGGCACGAGAAGCAAACTACAATCGCGCGTTGCACCTGTTAATTCTACTGTGCCAATGGCTTCATTAATAGAAATTAACTGTGCTGGTACTGCTAAACACATACGCCCTCCTTTAGTAAATATACTTATACATCTATCTATAACTATTAATCCAAATATTTCGATTAATTTAATTGTATCACAAAACTAAGAACTCTTATGTAACCAATGATACGTTTATATATTTTTTTGATGAGCAATCCACAATTGTCCCAACGATAAACCACCATCATTACATGGTACTTTTTTATTAATATATAATGTACCATGATGCCACTTATGTTGTAAGGATGCTAATAGTCTGCGATTTTGAAAAACGCCACCACCGATACATACATCATCGATGCCATAGCGTTCACACAAATCAGCTCCAACTTCACAAATAGCAATGGCTAGTGTTTTATGAAAGCTCGCCGCTAACGAGGATACACTTTCACCTTGAGAATAGCCATCCATAATCTGTTGAACTGCAGGCACGAGATCTAATACTTGCCCATCATAGTTAAAATCTAACAATCGACCTTCTTCATTTGCACATGCAGATTCTAATGCTATGGCGATCTGTGCATCAAAAGAGTGTTCATTTCCTAAGCCCAACAAACAACCAATTACATCAAATAATCTACCTGCACTAGATGTCATCATCATGGACATGTCTGATTGCAATGCCTTATCTAGAATTTGCCAGCCTTTAGGCAATGTGGTTAACCATTTTTTGTATATATTAGGTAACTCATCTCCATAATAATTCCGTAAGTACCATAAAGCCTGACGCCATGGTTCTTTTACCGCTTTTTCACCACCAGGCAAAGGCGCTACATGTATATGGGCAACACGCATATACTCTGCGCCATAACATAGCATAAATTCGCCGCCCCAAATCGTATCATCGTCACCATACCCAGTGCCATCAAAACAAATTCCAAGAACAGGATATTTTAAATCATATTCAGCCATAACAGCTGCGATGTGACTATGATGATGTTGGACCTCTATAGCCGGAAGATTTAGCGTTTTACTTAATTGTCGACCATAATTAGAAGAGAAAAATGATGGATGCTTATCCATGACAATTGCTTTCGGCTTCACATCAAACAGCTGTTCATATCGTTTAATGGTCCACTCAAAGGTTTCATGAGTTGATTCACTTGCTAAATCACCTATATGAGGACCTAGCAATACTTCCTGCTTTTTATTAATCGCAAATGTATTCTTTAAATCACTGCCCATGGCGAGTATCGGTAGATCTGTAATCGACTCACAATGAATGGGTTCAGGAATATACCCGCGACTTCGACGAATTAAAATAGGTGTATCTTCCACCACTGATACAATCGAATCATCTACAGGCGCATAAATTTGACGATTATGTGTCAAAAAATAATCTGCTATAGTCTGCAATTCTGAAAAAGCTTTTTCATCATCATATATAACGGAATCACCGCTCGCATTACCACTTGTCATAACCCATTTCGCATCATGCGGTACTAACACATGATGGATAGGTGCGTACGGCAACATAACACCAATCAAGTGATTATTAGGGGCTACTAACTCACTTATAGACGCATGAAAATTATCATTTTTCTCTAATAAAACAATAGGCCTTGCCATAGCGCTTAATGCATCTAAGTCTCCATCGCTAACGACGGCAAAGTCTTCTACGATATCAATGGAACCTGCCATAATAGCAAACGGCTTATCCTTGCGATGCTTTCGCTCCCGTAATGTTTGTACTGCTTTATCATTAGTAGCATCACAAACCAAGTGATATCCACCAATTCCCTTTAATGCAATAATCGCACCATTTGATATCATTTCTATAGCAGTTTCAAAACAATCATCAACGATACAGAGATTACCATTCTTATCTAATAGTTGGTAGCTCGGTCCGCATTGTTCACAAGCATTTGGTTCCGCATGATACCTACGACCATTCACATCAACGTATTCTTCATGGCAAGCTTCACACATGGTGAAATCAGACATGGTAGTTCGTTCTCGATCATAGGGCATGGATTTAATAATGGAATATCGAGGTCCACAATTGGTACAGTTGATAAAAGGATAATCATACCTCCTACCAGATTCCTTCATTTCAGCCAAACAATCATCACACGGTGATGTATCGGCACTAATAAACGTGTTTACAGTACCATCCACAGGAGACTGAGCGATAACAAATTTCTTATTATCATTTACAGATAGATCAATCTTTGTAATGCTCACATGTGTAATACGGCATAATCGCGGCTGTTCTTCCTGAATCGTATCAACAAATAATTGCAATGTATCTATGTCGGATTGGGCCTCTACATATACACCGGAACTATCATTATATACAAATCCACTAATCCCTAATTGATGGGCCCACATAGAAACAAGGGGTCGAAATCCGACCCCTTGTACAATACCTGTAAATCGAATCCCCCAACGTTCAATAGTTTGTTTTTTATCCAATCTAGTGTCCATAGCGGCTCCTATTACAAAATATATCTTATTTAAAATGTCTATCCTAATGCTACAGGAATACTACCATCGATGCCGGCTTGTTCGAGTTCAGCTTGAATCATGATAGCACATTCAATTCGTTTCTTTTGTAGACGACAGCCAAACTCATAAGGCGTTTGTAAATCTCCACCCAATGTAATGTTATTGGCATGACAGCCACCAGAGCAGAAAAATTTAGCCCAACATTCTGCACAGGTAGGTTTTGTAAACACATGTGTGTTACGGAAATCCTTTGGAATTTCAGTATTTTTTAAACCTTCATATACATTACCAAGTATATAACCATCTTTGCCTACAAATTGGTGACATGGATAAATATCTCCATTTGGCACGACAGCCATATATTCATGACCAGCCCCACAGCCACGCAAACGTTTTGCCATACAAGGTCCACGGTACAAGTCCATACGGAAGTGGAAGAAATTAAATTTTTCACCCCACCCGTCCTTTTGACGTTGCAAATATATATCTGCTAATGTTTCATATTCTTTCTCAAGCGTTGGCCAATCTTCTTCGCGAAGTACATAATCGCCTTCTTCACCAACTACAGGCTCCATAGATAAGTGTTCAAAGCCTAAATCAGACATAGCCAATACATCTTTAGTAAAATCAAGATTCTTATGCGTATATGTACCGCGTACATAATATTCTAAACCATGACGTTGCTTTACAGCATTTACAAGATTTTTAGCAATATACTCATAAGAGTTAGCTCCACTGCCAGCGACTGGGCGCATAGCATTATGCACATCTTCTCGGCCATCTAGAGACAAGACCAGGCTCATTTTATGTTCGTTTACATAATCGATTTTCTCTTGAGACAATAACATACCATTAGTAGTCAACGTCAATTTAAAGATTTTATTATGTTTTGGCGCCTCTTGCTCGATATATTCTACAGTTTGTTTCACCACGTCCCAATTAAGAAGGGGTTCACCACCGAAGAAATCGATTTCGCAATGTTGACGAGTGCCACTCATTTGAATGAGAAAATCAACAGCACGTTTGGCTACATCAAAGCTCATCAATTCGCGTTTTACACCGCCGTAATCGCCTTGACTAGCAAAGCAATATTTACATGCTAAATTACAGTCATGGGCAATATTAAGACACAATGCTTTAACGATTGGTTTTTCCCCAACTACAAGCTTGAATTCGGTACTCATAGGAGCAAAGAGTTGTTCTGCAGCGATGAGCTCATCTAATTCATCCATGATTTCATTTAATTCTACAGGATCCTGAGAGCTATCTAACGCTGCATGGACTGCATCACGATTGGTGCCGTCATATATATCTAATACTTTATCAATGAGTTCATCAATAACGTGAATGATACCGCTATTTACATCTAAACAATAGTAGTTATCTTTCATCCGAAACTTATGGATCATTGGTTTTAATTCTAACATGGTACCTCCAAATTATGTGTATGTGAAAGCACTAAACTATATAGAACTTTCTAGATAATTGTACCACATTTTTTGTCTATCGTGCTAAAAGTCCTCATAAATATATACCATAAACAGTATGTATATATTACATACATAAAAAAAGAGAGCCATCGGCTCTCTTTTTATTATTTTTGTTTGCAAACTTGGTTGCCTACTGTACAGCTTGTTTTGCAAGCGGATTGGCAAGAAGTTTGGCATTCACCACAACCGCCAGTTTTAGCAGTTTTTTGTAAAGATTCAGTGTTGATTGTACGAATACGTTTAGCCATGATTATCCTCCTCAATACTTATTGTATTACTGTTATTTTATCATAGATATTCAAACTATGTAAAATATAAATTATTTTTGTACATCCTTACGCAATGCTTTTCGCAACGCCAATGCAATCGGTGTTACGATAACGCCTGCAAAGATGGCTTCTGGAATACCATGAGTAACAGACAATACTAAAATAGTTCCCATAACTTGATCAGATGAAAGATGCATTGCCTGTGCGAACATATCCGCGTATATCACATAGATTAGCCCCATTACCATACATGTATGGAATATAGTGCCCATAAATGCAGAAACTATCAAGCGTGGACCTTGTGGTACCTTCCATAATGCTTTGTATACCAAAACAGCCAATACAGGGAATATAATCCGAGGTAATACTGATACTAACGGATTAATAAACAGTGGTGACAAAATATTTGGTGCCGTAAAATTTTGCCAGAAGCTATATACACCAAAAATCAATCCTACGAACGCACCAACCTTAGGCCCTTCAACTAAGGCACCAATTAATGCTGGGACATGTAATGTAGTGACATTCAATGGTCCTAACGCCATAATACCATAGCCAGAAAGACCTAGAATAATAGTAATGGCCGCTAATAGACCCACAATGGTTAATTCGCGCAATGTTAAGCCCGATTTCGTAACGGTTTCCTTACTCTGTTTACGCTCCGATTGTGTCGCTTGTTGTTCTTGGATTGATACCTGTTGGTTACCATCCTTCACATTTTCATTCATAAAAATCCTCCTCCGCTCTCATTCTCTTAGGATATGAGTCGAAACTAGAAATAAAATTAACATTTGCTCTTAGTAAGAGCTTTTATTACACCTATCTCTACTAATTTACCAATTAATACAGATACGATAATAAACATAAATTCCAGTAATCCTGGTGTAAAGAATACAAGTGGATTGCCTTGATAGATTGGAAATACCGTAGGTGCTATTGCTTTCACAAATTCCGGAATATACCCACCATATAATATATGACCATTCATAGCTAATAGCATAGCAGCAGTAACGACAATACGCAATAATCTCGTCCCTTTATATTCACCATTTCGAGGGTACATATAGAATGCAAAGACTAGCATCGAAATGATGATGAATAGGAATTCCCCCACCAAAGCATTCAAACTAATGGTAGGGCCAAAATAAGCTACCATGATAGGATCCGTTAAATTGATGTAAAAAATAGAACCTAAATAGATAAATGGAATTGGTACAATATACACGGCCATATCTAAAGCTTCATCAACCGCACCCCATCTATGGCAACGTTTGAAGAAAAATGTCATCAATAAAGCTACCAACTCAAGCAAAATCTGTATAAAAAAATATACACCTAAAAAGACTAGTACTATAAGCGCTTGATTTTCCAATGTTACATTGAACGGCGTAGTGAATAGATTAATAACCGTAAAAATGGCCCAACTGTATACATGGTACCCCATATGAAGTGGCAATTCACCAAATTGTCCTTGTCGCATCCGTTGTAAGAGAACAGGTACCAATAGAGATAAAACGGGGAATGTGAGATAGGGAGATCCCAAACCGGTTTGATGTAATACAGCAGTCACTACACTTACAAAAAAGGCACTAACTAAAGTAAATACAATAAATTGCTTATTCATGTGAACCTCCCAACAATTGAGAAATTAAATAAGCTATAATGAGAACAATAGTAACTTGACCATACATACCGACAAGGAAGATAATATCACGTCCAACGGATGGCAAGCCCCAAAGCCAATTTAAATCCAACCCAAGAAACATTAGCTTATAGGTAGCAAACTGAATAACAGCCCAACCCAGCACATATATAATGCGGTTAATCCGTTTGTTTTCAGCGCCAAATGTACTAGCTTTAAACGATAAATAGGCCCAAGGGATACACAAGGATAGCAATAAATACCATACCAATGCCACTGTAGCACTAGATCCATTATGAATCATATAAGAAATAACAGGAATGGCCACGATAAATATATTCATATATAGTGATCGTTTACAAATATCTAACATAGTGTTCATATACGTTCTCCTAAGATAATTAATCACTTGATATTGTACACTACACACCAGTAAAATGCCACAAAAAAAGCGAAGCGCGCGCCGAGGCTTACGTCGAAATGCAGGCGGCGACGCTGGCGATGATTATCGACGGCAGCCACCATAAAGGCGATGTGTTCGCCACCGCGCGTATCGCCGGGATCCAGGCGGCAAAACGTACCTGGGAGCTGATCCCGCTGTGTCATCCGCTGATGCTGAGCAAAGTGGAAGTCAATCTGCAGGCGCAGCCGGAGCATAACCGGGTGCGCATTGAGTCACTTTGCCGTCTGACCGGTAAAACCGGCGTTGAGATGGAAGCATTGACCGCCGCCTCCGTTGCCGCGCTGACCATCTACGACATGTGCAAGGCGGTGCAAAAAGATATGGTCATTGGCCCGCTGCGCCTGCTGGCGAAAAGCGGCGGCAAGTCCGGCGATTTTAAGGTGGACGAACGCCATGATTAAGGTTCTGTTTTTCGCCCAGGTGCGCGAACTGGTCGGCACCGATGCCCTGACACTCGACGCCAGCGACCTGGCAACCGTCGAAGCCGTGCGTCAGCAGCTTGCCGCTCGCGGCGACCGCTGGGCGCTGGCCCTGGAAGAGGGCAAGCTGCTGGCGGCAGTCAACCAGACGCTGACCGCGTTTGACCATCCGGTCGCCAGCGGCGACGAAGTGGCGTTCTTCCCGCCGGTGACCGGAGGCTAAGATGACGCAAACTCGTATCGTGGTTAGCCCGGCACGCTTTAGCGTCGGCGATGAGTATCCGTGGCTGGCCGAGCGCGATGAAGACGGTGCGGTGGTTACCTTCACCGGTAAAGTGCGCAATCACAATCTTGGCGACAGCGTAAAAGCGCTGACCCTCGAGCACTATCCGGGGATGACCGAGAAATCACTGGCGGAAATTGTCAACCTGGCGCGCGAGCGCTGGCCGCTGGGCCGGGTGACGGTTATCCACCGCATCGGCGAAATGTGGCCGGGGGAAGAGATTGTGTTTGTCGGCGTCACCAGCGCCCACCGCGGCAGCGCCTTCGCCGCCGGCGAGTTTATTATGGACTACCTGAAAACCCGCGCGCCGTTCTGGAAGCGTGAGGCGACGCCGGAAGGCGAACGCTGGGTCGACGCCCGCGACAGCGATCGTCAGGCGGCAGAGCGCTGGTAGTGTGATACGCTTACAGGGTGAAACTTTGTTAATCAGGAGAGAGTCATGGACAGATATCCGCGTTCCGATTCAATCGTGCAGGGCCGTACCGGCCTGCAGACTTACATGGCGCAGGTATACGGCTGGATGACGGTTGGCCTGCTGCTGACGGCGTTTATCGCGTGGTTTGCGGCGAATACCCCGGCGGTGATGATGTTCGTCTTTTCGAGCAAAATCACTTTCTTCGGGCTGATTATTGCCCAGCTGGCGCTGGTGTTTGTGCTGTCGGGAATCGTGATGGCCACCACGCTGTTTATGCTCTACTCGGCGCTGACCGGGCTGACGCTGTCGAGCATTTTTATCGCCTATACCTACTCATCGATCGCCAGCACCTTTGTGGTCACCGGCGGGATGTTCGGGGCGATGAGCTTGTATGGTTACACCACGAAGCGCGATCTGAGCGGCTTCGGCAGCATGCTGTTTATGGGGTTGATTGGCATCGTGCTGGCATCGCTGGTCAACCTGTGGCTGAAGAGCGAGGCGCTGATGTGGGCGGTGACCTACATTGGGGTGGTGCTGTTTGTCGGCCTGACGGCGTATGACACCCAGAAGCTGAAAAACATCGGCGAGCAGATTGACACCCGCGACAGCGCCACGCTGCGTAAATACTCGATCCTCGGGGCCTTAACGCTGTACCTGGACTTTATCAACCTGTTCCTGATGCTGCTGCGTATTATGGGCAACCGCCGCTAACCTCTTAATATCAAAGAGTTGCATCTCCTAACGCCCGGTAAGCGCAGCGCCGCCGGGCGATATATCAGGCACGGTACCCGTGATTTTGCCGGGTGGCGGCTGCGCCTTACCCGGCCTACGGGGTTCTCTCACAGGCTCACACCCCGCAGGCCCGGCAAGCGCAGCGCGACCTGGCCGTGTCATTCGCGGGCCAGCTTACGCTGGTTCTTTTGCCGCAGCTTTTTCGCCCGACTCTCCAGCAACAGATAGGCCACCGTCGCCAGCAGCAGCGGCAGGAAATAATAGAGCGCGCGCCAGGCGAGCAGGGCGGCGATAATCGCGCCCTTCGAAATCTCCTCTCCGGAGAGCATGGCGATAAACACCGCCTCCAGCACGCCGATACCGGCCGGAATATGAACGATCACCCCGGCGATACTGCTCACCAGCAGCACCCCTAATACCAGGAAATAGTTAATTTCGCTGCCCAACAGCAGCCAGATTATCGCCCCCATCGCCATCCAGTTCGCCGCCGAAATCCCCATCTGCAGCAACGCGAAGCGCCAGGAGGGCAGCACCAGCCGCTGGCCTTTAATCGTCAGGTGACGGCGTTTGGCAAACGCGCAACCGAACAGATAGCAAAGCGTAAGGAGCAGCATCACCCCGCCGATAATGCGCAGAGTGGTCTGGCTGATGTACCAGTGCGGCGGCAGCTTCACCAGATCCGCCGTAAATATCACCCCACCGAGCAGGATATAGCCCAGCCAGTTGGTGGTAATGCTTAATGAAAAAATACGGGTGATGGTGCCGCCGTTGAGCCCCAGCCGCGAGTACAGCCGGTAGCGCATGCCGATCCCGCCGACCCAGGTGCTGAGCGTCAGGTTAAAGGCATAGCAGATAAACGACACCAGCATCACCTGGCGTTTCGCCAGCTTATGCCCACAATAGGCCCGGCCAAGCAGATCGTAGCAGCCGTAGATCAGATAGCTGACGATGACCAGCGCAATGGCGCTAAACAAGGCCAGCCGATCGTAGCCGCGGATCACCTTCCACACGTCCTGCCAGTCGACTTTTTGCGCGTAAATCACCAGCAGGACGATCACCGCGATAAAAAAGAGCACGGTAAGTACTCTTTTCGCCATCCGCCAGCGGGGATGCGATTTGCTCATAGCGGATTATCCCTGGTTTGTGAGTCGACACGATCCTGGGTTTCAATCTCCGGCTGCACCGGCGGGCTGACCCTGGCCAGCCGCGGCGTATGGGCTGGTAGCCAGCCGACCCACGCCGGGAAGTGGCGCAGAAAGTGGAAGGCCATCACGCTGACGCCCAGCCGCCACCAGTTGCGTTTCGGCAGCATCGTTTTATCGATCCGCTGGCAATCCCTGGCGATAAGCCCGTTAAGGTTATCGCGCAGCGTCTGGTTAAACACCCGGTCGTGGATAATCAGATTGGCTTCCAGATTCAGCGACAGGCTCAATGGATCCAGGTTGCTCGACCCGACGGTGGCCCAGTGGTCATCCGCCAGGGCGACCTTGCCATGCAGCGGACGGCGGCGATATTCGTAGATCTGCACCCCGCCCTTAACGAGATAGTGATAGAGCAGGTGGGCGCCAAACTTCACAATCGGAATATCCGGCTCGCCCTGGACGATCAGCTTGACCCGCACGCCGCGTCGCGCAGCGTTGCGCATCGCATGCAGCAGGCGGTAGCCGGGAAAGAAATAGGCGTTGGCAATGATCACCTCCCGGCGGGCGCTGGTGAGCATCTTCAGGTAGTGGCGTTCGATATCGTCGCGGTGATCCTGGTTGTCGCGCCAGATGAACAGCGCCTGCGCCTCGCCGGGAGTCTGGTTGATCTCTGGCTGGTGGCGACGGCGGCGCCACCAGCGGCGGGCGGTTTCGCTGTTGGGCAGGTTCTCCAGCTCGAACTGGAGAATATCAAGCACCACCGGCCCCTCGACCTGCACCGCATAATCCTGTTTCGCCTCCGGGCCGTAGTCACTCATATGCTCGGCGGAGTAGTTGATGCCGCCGACAAAGGCGGTGGTGTCGTCAATCACCACGATTTTACGGTGCATCCGACGGAACAGGTTGGTGCGCATCCCCATCAGCTTAGGGCGCGGATCGTAGTAGCGAAAAATCACCCCGGCGGCGGTCAGTTCGCCGACAAACTCATCGCTGAGATCCGGCGAGCCGTAGCCGTCAAGCAGCACCTCCACCTGAATACCGCGGCGGGCGGCTTTCAGCAGCACCGCGTGCAGCCGCCAGCCCACCTCATCTTCAAACCAGATAAAGGATTCGAGGATCACCCGCCGGCTGGCGCGACCAATAGCCGCAAACAGCGCCGGGTAGTACTGGTCGCCGTTCTCCAGTAGCGTAATGCGGTTGCCTTCCTGCCAACGACATTTCACAAGTGTATCTCCACGCTAAGGGGCGCATGATCGGACAGATGCCGCCATTGTTTGAGGGCCAGCGCCTTCGGGTGGCTGGCGTGGGCGTTTTTGACATAAATACGATCGAGGCGCAGCAGCGGAAAACTGACCGGAAACGTACGCGCCGGCCGTCCGCGGGCGCGGGTAAAGATCTCTTCCAGCCCGGCTTGCGCTTTTAACGGCTGATTCGCCTGCTGACGCCAGTCGTTAAAATCCCCGGCCACCACCACCGGCTCACCGGCGGGGAGGGTATTGACCCATTCTGCCAGCATGGTCAACTGCGCCTGCCGTTGGTCGGCGCGTAAACCCAGGTGAACGCAGATCACATGGATCGTCACGCCGCTCTCTGGCGGCACGATGCGGCAGTAAAGCAGACCGCGTTTCTCGCCGTTGCCGACTGAAATATCCCGATTTTCATAGTATTCAATGGGAAAGCGCGACAGTACGGCATTGCCGTGGTGGCCTTCCGGATAGACCGCGTTGCGCCCGTAGGCGTAATCGCTCCACATGGTGTCGGCGAGAAATTCATAATGGGTGGTATCTGGCCAGTTCTCGATGTGCAGCGGGTGAACCTCGTGAGCGCCCATCACTTCCTGCAGGCAAACAATATCCGCGCTGACGCTGCGCACGGCGTCGCGCAACTCGGGCAAAATAAAACGCCGATTAAACGCCGTAAAGCCTTTATGGGTGTTAATTGTCAGCACGTTCAACGAAAATCCCGACGTTGGCTCAGCCATAATTCTCCAGTAAATGTCACTTTCCTGAATAAAATAGTGTAGTAGACGTCACAAAAAGATGCGGTGTTACGGAATTTTCCGTAAAGTGCGGTACTCTGAGTAGCAGAGAAAAATCCTTCAGGAGAGAAGCCATGAAGTGGCAACAACGTGTACGCGTCGCAACAGGTCTTAGTTGCTGGCAGATTATGTTGCATCTACTGGTCGTGGCAGTGCTGGTGATGGGATGGATGAGCGGCGCGCTGGTGCGCGTCGGATTGGGACTGTGCGTCCTCTACAGCGTCACGCTGCTGGCGATGTTGTTTTTGCAGCGTCACCACGAGGCGCGCTGGCGCGATGTGGGAGACTTCCTTGAGGAGCTCACCACCACCTGGTACTTTGGCGCGGCCATGATAGCGCTGTGGCTGCTGTCGCGCGTGCTGCACAACAACCTGCTGCTGGCCCTCGCCGGGCTGGTGATACTGGCAGGCCCGGCGGTGGTCTCGCTGCTGGCGAAAGATAAAAAACTACGCAATCTTTCTTCGGAACATCGCATACGCCGCTGAGCCGGTGGTGGCCGCTATGACCAGTAGCGGCCACAAACTTCCCCACACAATCTTCAGACTCGCATCCTTCAGATAAATTTGCTTGGTGATATCGGTAAAATGGCGGATCGGGTTTATCCAGGTCAGATCCTGCAGCCACTGCGGCATATTTTCCACCGGTGAAACGTAGCCCGAAAGCAGGATCGCCGGCATCATAAAGACGAACACGCCGATAAACGCCTGCTGCTGGGTGGCGCACAGCGATGAAATCAATAAACCGAAGCCCACCAGCGATAAGCCATAAATCACCATCGTGAAATAGAACAGCAGCAGCGAGCCGGCAAACGGGATCTGATAGGCCCAGATACCAATCGCCAGCACGATAGTCGCCTGCAGGGTGGCGACGATCAGCGCCGGCACTGCTTTGCCAACGAAGATTTGCCAGGTGGCGAGGGGCGAGACCAGCAGCTGATCGAGGGTACCCTGTTCGCGCTCACGGGCCACCGACAACGACGTCACGATCATCACTCCGATGGTGGTGATCATGGCGATAAGCGACGGCACCACGAACCACTTATAGTCGAGATTCGGGTTGTACCAGTTGCGCACCACCAGTTCGCTGTTGTTCGGCTTCGCTTTCCCCTCCAGCAGCTCCTGCTGATAGTTTTTTACGATCTGCTGCAGGTAGTTGGCGGCGATTTGCGCGCTGTTGGAGTTGCGCCCGTCGAGCAGGAGCTGCAGCGGGGCGGTTTGATAGTTGTCGAGATTACGCGAGAAATCCGCCGGGAAGCGTACCACCAGCAGGGCTTTTTGTTCATCGATGGTCGGCTGGATCGCCTGCGGGCTTTTCAGCAACAGGACGTGGGTAAAGGCTTTGGCGCGGGCGAAGCGCTGAGTGAGTTCCACCGCGTGGCGGCCGCTGTCTTCGTTGTAGATGGCGATGGTGGCGTTGGTCACCTCCAGCGTCGCGGCAAAGGGAAACAACAATACCTGAATCAGCACCGGCATGATTAAAATTGCCCGCGTTTGCGGCTCGCGCAGCAGCGACTGCAGCTCTTTGCGGATCAATGTCCATAAACGGTGAAACATAATTGCTCCTTTGGCCCATTCAACCACGCCGGGCGGCACTGCGTTTGCCCGGCCTGGGGGATCGGCGAACCGTATAATCGATGTTGGTTAAACCGTAGGCCCGGTCAGCGCAGCGCCACCGGGCAAAACCTAATCCAGACGCCGCTTGGTTTTCAGCCACGTCAGGCCGATAAACATCACCGCCGACGCAATCAAAAACAGCACATTCACCAGCAGCACCACCGGAATATTGCCCGCCAGAAACAGGCTTTGCAGGGTGTTGACGAAATAGCGCGCCGGGATCACGTAGGTCACCGCGCGGATCACCGCCGGCATACTGTCTATCTGGAAAATAAACCCGGACAGCATAATCGACGGTAAAAACGCGGCATTCAGCGCCACCTGCGCGGCGTTAAACTGGTTGCGGGTAATGGTTGAGATCAGCAGCCCCATCCCCAGGGTGCTGAGCAAAAACAGACTGGTGATGACAAACAGGATCGGCAGCGAGCCGCGATAGGGCACGCCGAGAATAAATACCGACACCAGCATACAGAGCAACATCGCCAGCATGCCGAGGAAATAGTAGGGAATGAGCTTGCACAGCAGCAGTTCGGCGCGGGTGATCTCCGTCGACAGCAGCGCCTCCATGGTGCCGCGCTCCCATTCGCGCGCCACCACCAGCGAGGTCAGGATCGCGCCGACCACGGTCATGATGATGGTAATTGCGCCGGGGATAATAAAGTGCTGGCTAATAGCCGCCGGGTTAAACCAGTAGCGCATCTGCACGTCGATCAGCGGTTCAAAGGTTTCGCCGCGGTCTTCCGCCCGCTGCTGCTGCCAGATCTGCCAGATACCTTCCACGTAGCCCTGAGCGAAGTTAGCGGTATTGGGCTCGCTGCCGTCGGTGATGAGCTGCAGCGGTGCGTCGGCGCCGGCGCCGGCCATCTGGCGGTCGAAGTCCACCGGAATGACCACCATGGCGCGGATGCGCCCGGCCTGCATCATTTGAATCAGTTGCTGGCGATTATCGCTGACCGTGGCGTCGATATAGGGCGAGCCGGTCATGGTATGGACGAAATCCAGCGCCTCTTCGCTCTGTTGCTCCAGCAATACGCCGACCCGCAGTTTGCTGGAGTCGAGGTTAATGCCATAGCCGAAGATAAACAGCAGGAGTAGCGGGATCACCACCGCGATCAGCCAGCTGCTGGGATCGCGGACGATCTGCCGGGTCTCTTTGACGCACAGGGCGCGGACCCGCCGCCAGGAGAGAATGCTATTGCTCATGGCTATTCTCCTTATCCCAGCGGTTAATCAGGGTAATGAACGCCTGCTCCATGGTCGGGTCCGTCTGGC
>OKER01000197.1_pt1 | contig 17009 bp, 14 predicted proteins | sample 1610031 | NCBI WGS metagenome assembly OKER01 (sample SAMN04436611, study PRJEB24849) | human gut metagenome | biome: human gut; feature: NICU; material: stool | host: Homo sapiens | place: USA: Saint Louis, MO | collected 2009-12-31
GGGGCTTATCAGCAGATCGCAGTCGCTATTAAAAATGGCGCCGTATTTCTGTTCCCGCTCGCTGGCGTTGCGGGTGACCAGATTGATCTGCAGCTCCGGCAGGGTTTTCCTCAGCGCCGGCAGAATATAGCGCCCGAGAAACTGATGGATACCGATGGGCGCCCCAAGGGTGACCACGCCCTGCAGCGTGTTCTTATAACGGTCGGCGAGGTTGATAAGCTGCTCATGCTGTTCGAGAACCGCGCGACTGGCATGGATAAACTGCTCGCCGAACTCGGTGCGCACCAGCTCTCTGGCGGTGCGCAGGAATATGGCCAAACCGACTTTCCGCTCCACGCTGGTCAGCGTCCGCGAAACGTTAGACTGGGGCATATTCAGGCGCTGGGCCGCCCGGCTGACGCTGGCGGTTTCGGCGATAGCGCAGATGATCCTCAGCTCATCCATTTTAAAGTCTTTCAACATCTTATCGCTGCCTGATATCTGTGGTATATCAAAAATGATATACCTGTTTGGCGGAATTGCCATGTGATTTATTGATCAGCTAAACGTATGATGGCCTTTGCGTTGAACAGTCCGTTATTTAAGGAAAATTGTGCGTTTTATCGCTTCTTTTGTGGTCCTCGACGTCATTAAAAATAACGATCTTCCCGCTGGCTTACTGAGTGTATATGCACCATGCTGCTTAATTATTTTGCTTTGTTTGTATTAATACTGGTTTTTCTCATATTATTTTATGGAGTGATTATTATCCACGATATTCCCTATCATATCGCGCAAAAACGGCAGCACCCCCCTCAGGACGCGATTCATGTGGCGGGCTGGATAAGCCTGTTTACCCTGCATGCTATCTGGCCTTTTCTGTGGATCTGGGCCACCTTGTACCGCCCTGACCGCGGGTGGGGGATGGCTTCGCAGACCGAGGATAGTCTGCAACGCAAGGAACTGGAGCAACGTATCGCATTACTCGAAGCGGCGTTAAAAAACAGCCAGCAAGCGTCAGCGGGGAATAACGAGAAATAATATGGATCTGTTAATTATCCTTTGCTATGTCGCCATCGCCTGGGGCGTTTTTAAGATATTTCGCATTCCAGTAAATAAATGGACAATACCCACTGCCATATTAGGCGGAATAGTGGTCGTAGGCGCGTTAATATTAACGATGAACTATAACCATCCCTATACGCTGCGGGCGCAAAAAATTGTCGTTTCTATTCCGATGGTGCCTCAGGTCTCAGGCGAGGTGGTTGAGGTTACGACTAAAACCAACGTGTTAATGAAGAAGGGCGAACTGCTGTTCCGCATCGATGACACCCGCTACCGCGCGCGGTTGAACAAACTGCAGGCCGATCTGGCGGCCGGGGAGGCGACGCTGCGGGCGAAGCAGGCGACCATTGACGATGCCAGCGCCAGAGTGCAGCAGGCGCAGGCCGAGTACGATCGCGTTACCCGTGACTACCAGCGTTATGCACAGGGGGCGGCCATGCCGGTCAATCCTTTCTCGGAACAGGATGTGACTCACGCCAGGCAGCAGGTGCAGATCCAGACGGCGGTATTGCAGGCGGCGAAAGCGCAATTACAAAACGCCAGAGAGCAGGTGTCTGGCCGCTATAACGGGCTTGATGCCAACATTGCCAGTCTGAAATCGCAGATCCTCGAGGCGGAGTATAATCTGGCGCAAACTGTGGTTCGTGCGCCGAGCGATGGCTACGTTACCCAGCTATTGGCGCGGCCGGGGATGACCGCGGTACGTCTGCCCTTCAAGCCGGTGCTGGTGTTTATTCCCCAGCAAAAGCGCCAGGTGGTGGCGGTATTCCGCCAGAACTCGGTTCTGCGTCTGACGGCCGGGGATAGCGCGGAGGTGGTGTTTAATGGTCTGCCGGGCAGCGTCTATAGCGGTAAGGTATCGCGGGTGCTGCCGGCGATCCCGGATGGCAGCTATCAGGCCAGCGGTGCGCTGCAGGGGCTGAGCGCCGGGGCAGGAAAAGAGGGCATCTATGTGCTGATCGACCTCGATCCCCACCCGGAAGTGGAACATTTACCGGACGGGGTCAGTGCGCAGGCGGCGGTTTATACCGATTATTTTGCCCATGTGTCGATTATGCGCAAAGTCCTGCTACGAATGACCAGCTGGCTGCATTACCTCTATCTGGATCATTAATCAGGATGGCCCGGTCGAGGCCGGGCCGTCTTGCCTACACGTCCCTGATCCGCCACAGGCAGACCTGAGCGGTGATACCCATGACCAGCGCTATCCAGAACACCGCGTGATAGCTCCAGATCTCCGCTACTACCCCCGCCAGTGAACCGGCGATGATCCAGCCGACGCGGGTGGTATTGGTGTAGAGGGTAGTGGCCGCGCCCGCTTGCCCCGGCATCAGATCCTGGAAATAGAGCATGCCGATCCCGGCGAGGATCCCGATATAGACGGCGTTCAGCACCTGCATCGCCAGCAGCAGCGCCGGCGTATGCACCGTCAACATGCCCACGTAAAACAACACACCGGCCACTGCCGAAAGGCGCATCAGAAAGCGTTTACCAAAGCGCCGGGCATAATAACCGGCAATCAGCATGGTAGGAATTTCCAGTCCGGCCGCGGTGCCCATCATCAGCCCGGCCAGCTTCTCCGGCAGATGCAGCTCATTAATGATAAACAGCGGCATATTAATGATGTACAGGCTGTTGGTGCCCCACATCAGCGTGCAGATGCTAAACAGCAGCAGCGCATCGCGGCGGTGCGTGCGCGGGGCTTCCAGCCGGCCCGTCGCCACCGCCGCCGCTTTATGCATGCTGGGTAAGAACAGCCAGACCATGATCCCGCAGACGATAAACGCCGCCGCAGCGCTGAGATACATTGCGGTAAAACCAAACCCCATCGCCAGGGCGTAGGCCAGCGGGGGACCAATCACCCATGCCAGGGAGACCTGGGCGCGCAAAATGGAGCTGAACATCACCGCTTCGCGACCGGTCTTGTCGGCGTGCTCGCGCGCGAGGGCGAACATCTGCGGGTTGGCGGTCGAGCCAAAGCTACTGAGGAAGACGCCGATAAACAGCAAAATGAAGTAGTTCCGGTTCCAGGCAAACAGCAGGCAGGCCAGCACCCCCAGCAGGCAGCAGACGACAATCAGCTGTTTGCGATCGCCCCGGCGGTCAGAGCGGCCGGCGAGAAACTGGCTGACCAGAATGCCAATGACGGCGCTACCAGTAAAAAAGAAGCCGACCATCGCCGGGCGGACGTGCACTTCGTTGGTCAAAAAGAGGCTCAGGGTTGGGGTTTGCAACGCCCCGGCAATGCCTGTCAGAAAGGCGACGATCAAGAATGCGGAAGAGGTTACATCGAACCCGCGTCGGGGAAGAGCGGCGCTACGGTTTTGCATGTTCGGTTTTCTGTAGTTTCAGGAGACGGCGCGGAGTTTACGCCTGCTGGCTGAAAATAAACAGTAGTATGGCACGAATAATTAAAAAGGCGTTTCAAAATATAAGGTTCAGCAAAAAGCTGACATTTGCGGTGGTCGATAGCAAAGGCTTCAGCAAAAGTGTGCAGTACCTCTAAGTTCTGCAATCAAGTCGCTGACGTACCTTGCGCGTTGAGCAAGAAAGGTACAAAATTCTTGAAACGTTTCAGCGTCATTCGACAATCCGTTCCCCGTCAGATGGCGCCTTTTTTCTCAAGTTAGCTGAAACGATTCAATTCAGCAGGAGAGGAGAACCATGTTCCAGTTATCTGTGCAGGATATTCATCCCGGCCAGCAGGCCGGTAATAAAGAAGAGGCCATCCGGCAGGTCGCCGCCGCGCTGGTCAGCGCCGGCAACGTGGCTGATGGCTACGTGAACGGTATGCTGGCTCGCGAGCAGCAGACCTCGACCTTCCTCGGCAACGGGATTGCGATCCCGCACGGCACGACGGACACCCGTGACCAGGTGCTGAAGACCGGCGTCCAGGTATTTCAGTTCCCGCAGGGCGTCACCTGGGGCGAAGGGCAGACCGCCTATGTGGCGATCGGGATTGCCGCCAGCTCAGATGAACACCTTGGCCTGCTGCGTCAGCTGACCCATGTGCTAAGCGATGACGCGGTAGCCGCGCAGCTGCAGTCCGCCACCACCGCGGAAGAGCTGCGTGCGCTGCTGATGGGGGAAAAACAGAGCGAAGCGCTGAAGCTGGACAACGAGACCCTCAGCCTCGACGTGGCGGCCAGCGATCTGCTGACCCTGCAGGCGCTGAACGCGGCGCGACTGAAAGAAGTGGGTGCCGCTGACACGGCATTCGTAAGCCACGCTATCAACGATACGCCGCTGAACCTCGGTCAGGGCGTCTGGCTGAACGACAGTGCGGAAGGCAATCTGCGCAGCGCCGTGGCAGTCAGCCGCGCGGCTAATGCCTTTACCCGCGACGACCAGCCGGTTTCCCTGCTGGTCACGGTGGCGATGGCCGATGAGCAGCCGACTGCGGTGCTGAACCGCCTGAGCAAGCTGCTGCTGGATAAGAAAGCTGACCGTTTGCTGAAAGCCGACGCCGCCACCGTGCTGGCGCTGCTGACCAGCGACGATGCCATTGCGGAAGATGTGCTGAGCGCCGAATTCGTGGTGCGCAATGAGCATGGCCTGCATGCCCGACCGGGCACCATGCTGGTCAATACGATTAAACAATTCTCCAGCGACATCACCGTCACCAACCTCGACGGTTCCGGCAAGCCGGCCAACGGTCGCAGCCTGATGAAGGTCGTGGCGCTGGGTGTGAAAAAAGGTCACCGTCTGCGTTTCACCGCGCAGGGCGATGATGCTGAACAAGCGCTGAAAGCGATTGGCGAAGCCATCGCTGCTGGTCTGGGGGAGGGCGCATAATGAGCAGACGTGTAGCCACCATTACCCTTAACCCAGCCTATGATCTGGTCGGGTTTACCCCGGAAATTGAACGCGGTGAAGTGAACCTGGTTCGCACCACCGGCCTGCATGCCGCCGGGAAAGGCATCAACGTGGCGAAAGTGCTGAAAGATCTCGGTATTGACGTCACCGTCGGCGGCTTCCTGGGCAAAGACAACCAGGATGGCTTTCAGCAGCTGTTCAGCGAGCTGGGGATCGCCAACCGTTTCCAGGTGGTGCAGGGCCGGACCCGCATCAACGTTAAGCTGACGGAAAAAGATGGCGAAGTGACGGATTTCAACTTCTCCGGCTTTGAAGTCACCCCGGGCGACTGGGAACGCTTCGTCAACGACTCCCTGAGCTGGCTCGGGCAGTTCGATATGGTCTGCGTCAGCGGCAGCCTGCCGTCCGGCGTCAGCCCGGAGGCCTTCACCGACTGGATGACCCGTCTGCGCAGCCAGTGCCCATGCATTATTTTCGACAGCAGCCGCGAAGCGCTGGTTGCCGGACTGAAAGCGGCGCCATGGCTGGTGAAACCGAACCGTCGCGAGCTGGAGATCTGGGCCGGGCGTAAGCTGCCGGAGATGAAAGATGTTATCGAAGCCGCCCATGCGCTGCGCGAGCAGGGTATCGCCCACGTGGTGATTTCCCTGGGTGAAGAGGGCGCGCTGTGGGTGAACGCCTCCGGTGAGTGGATTGCCAAACCGCCTTCAGTGGAAGTGGTCAGCACCGTCGGCGCCGGCGATTCGATGGTTGGCGGCCTGATTTACGGCCTGCTGATGCGTGAATCCAGCGAGCATACCCTGCGCCTGGCGACTGCCGTCGCTGCCCTGGCCGTCAGCCAGAGCAACGTGGGTATTACCGACCGTACCCAGTTGGCCGCGATGATGGCGCGCGTCGACTTACAACCCTTTAATTGACAGCAGGAGAGGCATAATGAAAACGCTGCTGATTATTGATGCCGGACTCGGACAGGCGCGCGCCTATATGGCGAAAACCCTGCTGGGAGCGGCAGCGCCTAAAGCGCACCTTGAACTGATTGATAACCCGAACGACGCCGAACTGGTGATTGTGCTGGGCGCGGCGCTGCCCACCGACAGCGCGCTGAACGGCAAACAGGTCTACCTCGGCGATATTAATCGCGCCGTGGCGCACCCGGAGCTGTTCCTCAGCGAAGCCAAAGGTCACGCAACGCCGTACGCGGCCCCTGCCGCTGCGGCAGCCCCGGCGGCTACCGGCGGACCGAAACGTATTGTCGCGGTCACGGCCTGCCCGACCGGCGTTGCTCATACCTTTATGGCGGCAGAAGCCATCGAAACCGAAGCCAAAAAACGCGGCTGGTGGGTGAAGGTGGAAACCCGCGGCTCCGTTGGGGGTGGCCGAGGCGGATCTGGTGATCGTCGCTGCCGATATCGAGGTGGACCTGGCGAAATTCGCCGGTAAGCCAATGTATCGCACCACCACCGGTCTGGCGCTGAAGAAAACCGCCCAGGAGCTGGATAAAGCGGTGGCCGAAGCCAAACCGTACCAGCCGTCCGGTAAACCTCAGGCTGCTGGCGAAGGGAAAAAAGAGTCGGCGGGCGCCTACCGCCACCTGTTGACCGGCGTCTCCTACATGCTGCCGATGGTGGTGGCCGGGGGCCTGTGTATTGCGCTCTCCTTTGCCTTCGGGATCAAAGCGTTTGAAGTGAAAGACACCCTGGCGGCGGCGCTGATGCAGATCGGCGGCGGCTCGGCCTTCGCGCTGATGGTACCGGTGCTGGCAGGCTTTATCGCCTTCTCCATTGCCGACCGTCCGGGCCTGACCCCGGGTCTTATCGGCGGTATGCTGGCGGTCAGCGGCGGCTCCGGCTTTATTGGCGGGATCATTGCTGGTTTCCTTGCCGGTTACGTGGCGAAAGCCATCAGCACGAAGCTGAAACTGCCGCAGAGTATGGAAGCGTTGAAGCCAATCCTGATCATTCCGCTGGTCTCCAGCCTGATCGTGGGTCTGGCGATGATCTACCTGATCGGTAAACCGGTAGCCGGTATTCTCGCCTGGCTGACCCACTGGCTGCAAACCATGGGCACCGCGAACGCGGTTCTGCTGGGCGCAATCCTCGGCGCGATGATGTGTACCGACATGGGCGGGCCAGTGAATAAAGCGGCTTATGCCTTTGGCGTGGGCCTGCTGAGTACCCAGACCTACGCGCCGATGGCGGCGATCATGGCGGCCGGTATGGTGCCTCCGCTGGCGATGGGTATCGCGACGCTGGTTGCCCGCAATAAGTTCGACAAAGGGCAGCGTGAAGGGGGGAAAGCCGCGCTGGTTCTCGGCCTGTGCTTTATCTCTGAAGGGGCGATTCCTTTTGCCGCCCGTGACCCGATGCGCGTGCTGCCTTGCTGCATCGTCGGCGGCGCGGTAACCGGCGCTATCTCGATGGCGATTGGCGCGAAACTGATGGCGCCGCACGGCGGTCTGTTTGTCCTGCTGATCCCGGGAGCGATTACGCCGGTGCTGGGCTACCTGCTGGCGATTGTTGCCGGGACGCTGGTGGCGGGCCTCTCCTACGCGGTGCTGAAACGCCCGGAAGCGCAGGTAGTGGACGTCGAAAAAGCGGCATAATCTTACCGTAATAAAAAAGGGCCGATTGTTCGGCCCTTTTTTTGTCTCTGTTTTACGCCACTTCGGCGATCTGCTGTGCCCGCAGCCAGGCAATCTCTTCCGCCCAGATATCCGGGTTGATGGTTTCCAGAATCAGTGGAATGCCGTCGAAGCGGCTGTCCTGCATGATCCAGCGGAAGCAGTCGTGGCCAATGTTGCCTTCGCCAAGGCTATGGTGACGGTCAACGCGGCTGCCAAACGTACTCTTGGCATCATTCAGGTGCATGCCGCGCAGATACTGGAAGCCGACGATACGCTCGAAGTCGGCAAAGGTCTTCTCGCAGGCTTCGGCGCTGCGCAGGTCATAGCCGGCGGCGAACGCGTGGCAGGTATCGATGCAGACGCCGACGCGGGATTTATCTTCCACGCCGTCGATAATCGCCGCGAGGTGCTCGAACTTAAAGCCGAGGTTGCTGCCCTGGCCGGCGGTGTTTTCGATCACCGCGGTGACGCCTTCGGTCTTCGCCAGCGCGATATTGATCGATTCGGCGATGCGCGCCAGGCACGCCTCCTCCGGGATCTGCTGCAGATGACTGCCGGGGTGGAAGTTGAGCAGCGTCAGCCCCAGCTGCTGGCAGCGGGTCATCTCATCAATGAAGGCATCACGGGATTTTTCCAGCGCCTCTTCCACCGGATGGCCGAGGTTAATCAGGTAGCTGTCGTGCGGCAGGATCTGCCCGGGGCCAAAGTGATACTTTTCGCAGGCGGCTTTGAATTCGGCGATGGTTTCGTCGCTGAGCGGCGCGGCGCGCCACTGGCGCTGGTTTTTGGTGAAGAGGGCGAAGGCGGTTGCTTCGATTTCGGCGGCGCGAATGGCGGCATTGGCCAGTCCACCTGAGGCGCTCACGTGCGCTCCTACGTATTTCATAAAAAAACTCCAGTTAAAGCCGCTGGGGGGTGGGTAATGATAGCGGCTTAACTGGAGAAAGATGTAGTGCTTTATGCCATCAGGCTGTGGATAGCGACGTTAATAGCCCCGCCGCCGACAATCAACCAGACGAACAGCATCAGCGCCATCAGCAGCGGTTTCGCCCCGGCTTTTTTCAGCGCGCTGACGTGAGTGGTAACCCCGAGGGCGGCCATTGCCATCGCCAGCAGAACGGTATCCAGCGTCACCAGCATATCCACCACGGCTTTCGGCAGCAGATGGAAGGAGTTAAACACCGCCACCAGGATGAACATAATCGCGAACCATGGAATGGTGATTTTGCTTTTCTCGCCGTTGCCTGCCGGGGTCAGCTGTTTAACACGCGCCGCCAGGAACAGCAGGAACGGAGCCAGCATCATGACGCGCAGCATTTTGGCGATAACCGCCGCGTTCTCGGCGTCCGGGCTGACCGCATGGCCGGCGGCAACCACCTGCGCCACTTCATGCATGGTGGAACCCATATAGATCCCGTAGGTCTCCGGAGTAAACCAGTGCGCCAGCAGCGGGTACATCGCCGGGTAGAGGAAGATGGCGATGGTACCGAAGATAACCACCGTGGCGACGGCGACCGTCACTTTACTGGCTTCGGCTTTGACCACCGGCTCGGTGGCGAGCACAGCCGCCGCGCCGCAGATGCTGCTGCCGGCGCCGATCAGCCAGCTGGTGTGTTTGTCGAGACCAAACACTTTCTGGCCAAGGAAGCAGGCGATGAAAAAGGTACTGGAGAGCGTCAGAACGTCAATCAAAATACCGCTCACGCCGACGTCGGCAATCTGGGCGAACGTCAGGCGGAAGCCGTAGAGGATGATCCCCAGGCGCAGCAGGTGCTGCTTGGCGAAGATCACCCCGCCGTCGCAGGGCTGCCAGATTTTCGGGTAGACCGTGTTGCCGACGACCATCCCGAACAGGATAGCGAGGGTCAGGGCGCTAAAGCCTGCGCCGGCGATGGCCGGGAAACTCCCGGCCCACAGGGCGGCGCCGGTCAGCGCGGCGGTCAGCGCCAGGCCTGGGACAAAATGCCACAGGGAACGATGTTTGGTGGGTAAAGTGAGTGCTGTCATAACCTTCTCCTTTGTCTGCCTAAAGGTTACGCCGCGCGCGGTTAAATATAAAATTGATTATATGTTTATAATCAATCGTAATAAGTGGTTAAGGACCGCATCGTCGCTGACAAGGGTGCAGGGGAGCGATGCGGCGAAAGCGGGGTGGTTTCCCGGCAAGACGATGATTTTGTGACATAAGCGGATTTTCCTTCCTTCAGCCGCCTCGATTTGTGTCACCATAGTAAGGAAGGTTATTCAGGTTGGATTACTAAACGGGTGGGTTATGCATATTACGCTGCGGCAGTTGGAAGTGTTCGCCGAAGTCCATAAGAGTGGGTCAACCACTCAGGCGTCACAGATGCTGGCGCTTTCGCAATCTGCGGTCAGCGCCGCGCTGACCGATCTGGAAGGGCAGCTCGGCGTGCAGCTGTTTGACCGCGTCGGTAAACGACTGGTGGTGAATGAGCACGGACGGCTGCTGTACCCGCGTGCGCTGGCGCTGCTGGAGCGGGCGCTGGAGATCGAACAGCTGTTTCGCGGCGATAACGGGGCGATCCGGGTCTACGCCAGCAGCACCATCGGCAACTATATTATGCCGGAGATCATCGCCCGTTATCGCCATGACTTCCCGGAACTGCCGGTGGAATTGAGCGTCGGCAACAGCCTGGATGTGATCAACGCCGTCGCCGACCTGCGGGTGGATTTCGGTCTGATTGAGGGGCCGTGCCATGCCGCCGACATCATTGCCGAGCCATGGCTGGAAGATGAGCTGGTGGTGTTTGCTGCGCCTGATTCGCCGCTGCTGGCGGGGGAGGTGACCCTGCAGCAACTGGCTGAGGCGCCGTGGATCCTGCGCGAGCATGGGTCCGGTACCCGGGAGATTGTCGATTATGTACTGCTGTCGCATCTGCCGGCGTTTCATATGGGCATGGAGCTGGGCAATTCGGAGGCGATCAAGCACGCCGTCCGGCATGGCCTGGGCATCAGCTGTTTATCGCGCCGGGTGATTGCCGAACAGCTGGCCTCGGGCACGCTGGCGGAGCTGAAAGTGCCATTGCCCCGGCTGACGCGCACGCTGTGGCGGATCCATCATCGGCAGAAGCATATTTCCAAAGCATTACAACGTTTTCTGCAATATTGCCAGGTGTAGCACCCGGTTTTTACGCCTCATAACGGGGGGAATTCGCTGGCAATTCCGCAGGTTAGTGCTTTACTAATAATTTGCGGGCGATCATGAAGCTCTCTTATAACTTTGCATTTGTACCGGATGGAACCCCGATCGTCTGCTACAATCGCGCCTCATTTTTTGGATGGATAGCATTATCACATGGTTTCGGAAACTAAAACCACAGAAGCGCCCACGCTACGTCGTGAACTGAAGGCGCGCCACTTGACCATGATCGCCATTGGCGGTTCCATCGGTACGGGTCTTTTTGTTGCCTCTGGCGCAACCATTTCGCAAGCAGGTCCCGGCGGGGCGCTGCTGTCTTATATTCTGATCGGTTTGATGGTCTATTTCCTGATGACCAGTCTGGGCGAGCTGGCGGCGTTTATGCCGGTGTCCGGTTCCTTCGCCACCTACGGCCAGAATTATGTTGAAGAAGGCTTCGGCTTCGCGCTGGGCTGGAACTACTGGTACAACTGGGCGGTGACGATCGCCGTTGACCTCGTGGCTTCGCAACTGGTGATGAGCTACTGGTTCCCTGATACCCCGGGCTGGATCTGGAGCGCCTTGTTCCTTGGCATTATGTTCCTGCTGAACTGGATCTCGGTGCGCGGCTTTGGCGAGGCGGAATACTGGTTCTCGCTGATCAAAGTCGCCACCGTCATTATCTTTATTATTGTCGGCGTGATGATGATTGTCGGCATCTTCAAAGGGTCGCAGCCCACTGGCTGGAGCAACTGGGGGATCGCGGATGCGCCATTCGCCGGTGGTTTCTCGGCGATGATCGGCGTGGCGATGATTGTCGGCTTCTCCTTCCAGGGCACTGAGCTTATCGGCATCGCGGCCGGTGAGTCTGAGGATCCGGAGAAGAACATCCCGCGCGCGGTGCGCCAGGTCTTCTGGCGTATCCTGCTGTTCTACGTTTTCGCCATTCTGATTATCAGCCTGATCATTCCGTACACCGACCCGAGCCTGCTGCGCAACGACGTGAAGGATATCTCCGTCAGCCCGTTCACGCTGGTCTTCCAGCATGCCGGTCTGCTGTCGGCGGCGGCGATCATGAACGCGGTTATCCTGACTGCCGTTCTGTCGGCCGGTAACTCCGGGATGTACGCTTCCACGCGTATGCTGTACACCCTGGCCTGCGACGGCAAAGCGCCGCGTATTTTCTCGAAGCTGTCGCGTGGCGGCGTGCCGCGCAACGCGCTGTACGCGACCACTGTTATCGCGGCGCTGTGCTTCCTGACGTCCATGTTCGGCAACCAGACGGTGTACCTGTGGCTGCTGAACACCTCCGGGATGACCGGCTTTATCGCCTGGCTGGGGATTGCGATCAGCCACTATCGTTTCCGTCGCGGCTACGTCATGCAGGGTAACGATATTAATAATCTGCCGTATCGTTCCGGGTTCTTCCCGCTGGGGCCGATCTTCGCTTTCGTGCTGTGCCTGATCATCACCCTCGGACAGAACTACGAAGCGTTCCTCAAGGACACCATTGACTGGGGCGGCGTGGCGGCGACCTACATCGGTATTCCGCTGTTCCTCGTCATCTGGTTTGGTTACAAGCTGGCGAAAGGCACCCGCTTTGTTCGCTACAGCGAAATGACCTTCCCGGAGCGCTTTAAGCGTTAATCTTCGCAATTGTGCGATAAAAGCCCTCTGAAAAGAGGGCTTTTTTTATGTCCGCACGGTTACAGCTTGACACAATTCTTCATAATTATATTGATAATCGTAATCATTATCTTTATCATTTTCGCCCATTACGGATGAAGCCACTCCCCGTCTCTGCCATTGGGTCAGACTGACATCGGGCGACCAGCCACATCGACGAGAAAACAGCGCGAGCATGCCGCCGACAGAGCGACAGGCCGCCAGCGCGTGTGAGCAGCACCTTTTTGTTTGTTTGGTTGTACACCTCATGGAGATTTGGAATGTTCAGGTTAAACCCTTTTATCCGGGCGGGATTGTCTGCGTCCGTCGTATCATTGGCGTTTCCGGCTCTCGCCGATGTAAATGAAGAAACGCTGGTGGTGACCGCCTCGGCCACTGAACAGAGCGTCAAAGACGCGCCGGCGAGCATCAGCGTCATCACCCAGCAGGATTTACAACGTAAGCCCGTCCAGAACCTGAAAGACGTACTGCGCGATGTCCCTGGGGTCCAGCTCACTAACGAAGGGGATAACCGCAAGGGCGTCAGCATTCGCGGTCTGAGCAGCAGCTATACCCTGATCCTCGTCGACGGGAAACGCGTTAACTCCCGCAACGCCGTCTTCCGCCACAATGACTTCGACCTGAACTGGATCCCGGTGGATGCCATCGAACGTATCGAGGTGGTGCGCGGCCCGATGTCCTCCCTTTACGGTTCCGATGCGCTCGGCGGCGTGGTCAACATTATTACCAAAAAAATCGGCCAGAAATGGACCGGGACGCTGAGCGCCGATACCACCATTCAGGAACACCGCGATCGCGGCGATACCTGGAACGGTCAGTTCTTCACCAGCGGTCCGCTGATCGACGGCGTGCTCGGGATGAAGGCCTACGGCAGCCTGGCAAAACGCGCTAAGGACGATCCGCAGTCTTCCAGCAGCGCCACCGGCGAGACGCCGCGCATCGAGGGCTTCACCAGCCGCGATGGCAATGTTGAATTCGCCTGGACGCCGGGCGAAAACCATGATTTTACGGCGGGCTATGGCTTTGACCGTCAGGATCGTGATTCCGATTCCCTTGACCGCAACCGCCTTGAGCGTGAGAACTACTCCCTGAGCCATAATGGCCGCTGGGATATGGGTAACAGCGAGCTCAAGTTCTACGGCGAAAAGGTGGATAACAAAAATCCGGGGCAGAACGGGACCATCACCTCGGAAAGCAATGCCATCGACGGCAAGTATGTCCTGCCGCTGGACATGATTAACCAGCTGGTGACCTTCGGCGGCGAATGGCGCCACGATAAACTCAAAGATCCGGTCAACCTGAGCAGTGGCGGCCAGTCGACCTCCGCCAGTCAGTACGCCCTGTTTATCGAAGACGAATGGCGCATCATCGAGCCGCTGGCGCTGACCACCGGCATTCGTATGGACGACCATCAGACCTATGGCGATCACTGGAGCCCACGCGCCTATCTGGTGTATAACGCCACCGATACCGTCACCGTCAAAGGCGGCTGGGCGACGGCGTTTAAAGCCCCGTCGCTGCTGCAGCTTAACCCCGACTGGACCACCAACTCCTGCCGCGGGTCGTGCAGCATCATCGGTAACCCGGACCTGAAACCGGAAACCAGTGAAAGTTTCGAGCTCGGTCTCTACTACCGTGGGGAAGAGGGCTGGCTGCAGGATGTTGAAGGCAGCATCACCACCTTCCAGAATAATGTCGACGATATGATCGATGTTCTGCGCACCTCCAGCGCCAGCGAAGCGCCGGGCTACCCGAACTTTGTCGGCTGGAAAACCGTCAACGGCAAGCGCGTGCCGATCTTCCGCTATTTCAACGTCAACAAAGCCCGCATCAAAGGGGTGGAGACGGAGGTGAAGATCCCGTTTGGCGATGAGTGGAAGCTGACGATGAACTACACCTATAACGATGGCCGCGATCTGAGCAATGGCGGCGACAAACCGCTGCAGACGCTGCCGTTCCATACCGCCAACGGCACGCTTGACTGGAAACCGCTGGACGACTGGTCCTTCTACGTGACGGCCAACTATACCGGCCAGCAACGCGCGGTAAGCGCCACCGGCAAAACGCCGGGCGGCTACACCCTGTTTGACGTTGGCGCGGCATGGCAGGTGACCAAAAACGTGAAACTGCGCTCCGGGGTGCAGAACGTGGGTGATAAAGATCTGAGCCGGGACGACTACAGCTATACCGAAGAGGGCCGTCGCTACTTTATGGCGGTGGATTATCGCTTCTGATCGTCGGCACTAAAACGTGGCCTGCGGGCCTGAGCATGCGCCGCGAAGCTGCTTCGCGGCGCAGTGGCGTTTAGGCAAAGAGATGCTGCGCATGGAAGCGCAGATGGTCTTCAATAAACGAGGCAATGAAGTAATAGCTGTGGTCGTAGCCAGGCTGGATACGCAGCGTTAACGGCCAGGACTTCTGGCGGGCGGTTTCCGCCAGTACGGCCGGCTGTAATTGCCCGGCGAGGAACGGATCGTTATCGCCCTGGTCGATCAGCGTCGGCACGGCGTCAGCCGGCTGGCTGGCCTGCATCAGCGCGCAGCTGTCCCACGACTGCCATGTCGATTCATCCGCGCCCAGATAGGCGGTAAACGCTTTCTTGCCCCACGGCACCTGGCCGGGATTGACGATCGGCGCGAAGGCGGAGACGCTGGCGTAGCGGCCCGGATTTTTGAGCGCCATTACCAGCGCGCCGTGACCGCCCATCGAATGGCCGCTGATGGCGCAGCGTTCGCCGACGCTAAACTCGCTACGGATCAGCGCGGGCAGTTCATCGCGCAGATAATCATACATCCGATAGTGCGCCGCCCACGGCGCCTCGGTGGCATTCAGGTAGAAGCCGGCTCCTTGCCCCAGATCGTATCCATCATCGTTGGCGACCTCATCACCGCGCGGGCTGGTATCCGGCATCACCAGCGCGATGCCCAGCTCAGCGGCAATGCGCTGGGCGCCCGCCTTGGTGGTAAAGTTTTCGTCGTTACAGGTTAGCCCGGACAGCCAGTACAGTACCGGCGGCGGCGTTTCGCGCTCAGGCGGTAAAAAAATGCTGAACGTCATGGCGCAGTTCAGGACAGGGGAGTGATGACGCCAGCGTTGTTGCCGACCGTCAAAACAGCGATGCTCTTCAAGCAGTTCCATGCAAGGCTCCTCGAAAGGGGGGTGCGCGTAAACGTTCATAATACAGATATTTCATTAGCCGGTGAGTAACTTTCACTTTCTCCTTTTGAGAACTTACTGCATCATTAATGCAACTTATAGCCAACATGCCGGTGTAGCGATGGCGCTTATGGATGCGTACAGCGGTTAGATCATTCCGGATTCGGCGATAAGGATTTGGCGCCGCGCCTGAGGCGCGGCTTCAGGCCCTAATAAAAGGCAGCGCCAATTTCAATAATTATCGTTACGGCTACTGGATTCTGTGCGCCACCTCACGCACAATGAATACAAACTTTGCCCCCAGAAAAAGCAAAGAGCGCCACACCTGCAGGAGAAACCCAAATGTCATCACTGAGTAAAGAAGCCGTCCTCGTTCATGAAGCGCTGGTCGCTCGTGGGCTGGAGACGCCGATGCGTGCGCCAGTACAAGAAATTGATAACGAAACACGCAAGCGTTTGATTACCGGTCATATGACCGAGATTATGCAACTGCTGAATCTGGATCTGAGTGATGACAGTCTGATGGAGACCCCGCATCGCATCGCCAAAATGTATGTCGATGAGATCTTCTCCGGGCTGGATTACTCCCGCTTCCCAAAAATCACCGTCATTGAAAACAAAATGAAGGTTGATGAAATGGTGACCGTGCGCGATATCACCCTGACCAGCACCTGCGAACACCATTTCGTCACCATCGATGGTAAAGCGACAGTAGCCTATATCCCGAAAGATGCGGTGATCGGCCTGTCGAAAATCAACCGCATCGTGCAGTTTTTCGCCCAGCGTCCGCAGGTCCAGGAGCGTCTGACCCAGCAGATCCTGATCGCGCTGCAGACGCTGCTCGGCACCAGCAACGTGGCGGTATCCATTGACGCGGTGCATTACTGCGTGAAGGCGCGCGGCATTCGCGATGCGACCAGCGCCACCACCACCACCTCTCTCGGCGGCCTGTTTAAATCCAGCCAGAATACCCGCCAGGAATTCCTGCGCGCAGTACGTCACCACAACTAAAACGGAGCAGGGTACATGGAGAGAAATGTCACGCTGGACTTTGTCCGCGGCGTCGCCATCCTCGGTATCCTGCTTCTCAATATCAGCGCCTTCGGCTTGCCGAAGGCCGCTTACCTCAATCCCGCCTGGTCAGGAAGCGCGACCCTCAGCGATGCCTGGACGTGGGCACTCCTCGACCTGCTGGCGCAGGTGAAGTTTCTCACCCTGTTCGCGTTGCTGTTTGGCGCCGGTCTGCAGCTATTGCTCCCGCGAGGGAAGCGCTGGATCCAGTCGCGGCTGACGCTGCTGGCGCTGCTCGGTTTCATTCACGGTCTTTTTTTCTGGGATGGCGACATTCTGCTGGCCTACGCCCTGGTGGGGCTGGTGAGCTGGCGCATGGTGCGTGAGGCGCACCATGTCAAATCGCTGTTCAATACCGGGGTGGTGCTCTACCTCATCGGCATTGCGGTGCTGGTCCTGCTGGGAGTCATCTCCGGGACGGCGGCGAATCGCTCCTGGGCGCCGGATGCGGCGAACCTGCAGTATGAGCAGTAC
>OKER01000200.1_pt1 | contig 16874 bp, 10 predicted proteins | sample 1610031 | NCBI WGS metagenome assembly OKER01 (sample SAMN04436611, study PRJEB24849) | human gut metagenome | biome: human gut; feature: NICU; material: stool | host: Homo sapiens | place: USA: Saint Louis, MO | collected 2009-12-31
ATCAACTTTTTGTAGATTTATTTGACTGGTCTAAAATGATTAAAATGTCCCCTCAAAACATCTCAAAATTAAAAGTTTTTATTTTGTTGATAAGTATAGTTGGTGGCTATGTGGTTAGTCATTTTTTATTGGAAGTGATTCAGTTGTGTCAATCAATCTTTTGGGCTCTCCAATAAAGGAAATATTAGCTGAACTATGATATAATCAACTTACTATTGTTATAAGAATGGAGATTCAAATGGATAAAATTATTGTGGAAGGTGGGCAAACGCAGCTTCAAGGTCAAGTTGTTATTGAAGGAGCTAAAAATGCAGTTTTACCTCTTTTAGCAGCCACAATTTTACCAAGCCAAGGGAAAACATTGTTGACCAATGTTCCTATCTTGTCTGATGTATTTACAATGAACAATGTTGTTCGTGGTTTAGATATTCAAGTTGACTTTAATTGCGATAAAAAAGAAATCTTAGTGGATGCCTCAGGTGATATTTTAGATGTTGCACCTTATGAATTTGTTAGTCAAATGAGAGCTTCTATTGTTGTTTTGGGACCTATTTTAGCTAGAAATGGCCATGCTAAGGTTTCAATGCCAGGCGGTTGTACAATTGGTAGCCGACCAATTGACCTTCATCTTAAAGGTTTAGAAGCTATGGGAGCTACGATTACACAAAATGGTGGTGATATTACTGCCCAAGCTGAAAAGCTTAAGGGAGCTAATATATACATGGATTTTCCCTCAGTCGGTGCCACTCAAAACTTAATGATGGCTGCTACACTTGCTTCAGGCACAACAACGATAGAGAATGCTGCACGTGAACCAGAAATTGTAGACCTTGCGCAGTTACTAAATAAAATGGGAGCTAAAGTAAAGGGTGCTGGTACGGAAACATTAACGATCATTGGTGTTGATGCTTTACATGGTACAGAACATGATGTTGTCCAAGATCGTATTGAAGCTGGAACCTTTATGGTGGCAGCTGCTATGACTTCTGGAAATGTTCTAGTAAAGGATGCTATTTGGGAACATAACCGTCCTTTAATCTCTAAATTGATGGAGATGGGTGTTGAAGTGTCAGAGGAAGAAGATGGTATTCGTGTAAAAGCTGATACTAAAAAATTGAAGCCAGTGACTGTGAAAACACTCCCTCATCCAGGATTTCCTACTGATATGCAAGCTCAATTTACAGCTCTAATGGCAGTAGTTAATGGCGAATCAACTATGATTGAGACAGTTTTTGAAAATCGTTTTCAACATTTGGAAGAAATGCGTCGCATGGGATTACAAACGGAAATTTTACGAGATACTGCAATGATTCATGGTGGGAGAGCTTTACAAGGTGCACCGGTCATGTCTACTGACTTACGAGCTAGTGCAGCTTTAATCTTGGCAGGAATGGTTGCGCAAGGGCAAACAGTAGTTGGCCAATTAACCCATTTAGACCGTGGTTATTATCAATTCCATGAAAAATTAGCGGCTCTTGGTGCTAATATTAAACGTGTAAGTGAGGCGTAATATGGCATCTAGTGGTTGGAAATATGTATTAAAACAAATCGGTCTAATAGTATTAGTCATACTATTAGCCTTGCTGTTTTTAGCGGTTGGATTGATGTTGGGTTATAGTGTTTTTGGTGACGGAGAGCATGCTTACTCTATTTTATCGCTGGATAAATGGCAAAATATTATTGGAAAATTTTTAGGAAAATAGAAAGAGCCACTATAAGTTATTTGATGCTTATAGTGGTTTCCTTTGAGAGTTAATTTTAGCAGTAGAATAATACAATGACAAAAAAACAAAAACAAATAACAGCTTCGATTGTAACTTTGCTTTTTTCATTACTGGCAATAGGGTTAGGTGAAAGCAAATCTTTGCCTAATGATCACATTTTAAAACAGGTGACAGATTTAATTATTAGTAATGAATCTGGCAAAAATACTTCCCTTAAAAATGTATCAGGAACTCCTAGTAGAGAGTTATCTGAATCTGTTTTGACTAGCAATGTTAAAAAACAATTGGGAACAAATATAGCTTGGAACCAGTCAGGTGCTTTTATCATTAATCAAAATAAAACAGATTTGAATGCTAAAGTGTCAAGTGCACCATATGCTATTAATGAAATAAAGAAGGTTAATAACCAAATTGTTCCGACTAAAGCAAATGCCTTATTAACAAAAGCAACTCGTCAATATCGAAATCGAGAAGAAACAGGGAATGGTAGAACTTATTGGAAACCCGCTGGATGGCATCAGATAAATGGATTAAAAGGGAGCTATAACCACGCTGTGGACAGAGGCCATTTAATTGGTTATGCTTTAGTAGGGAGTTTAAGAGGATTTGATGCCTCCACAAGTAATCCTAAAAATATTGCCACACAAGCAGCTTGGGCAAACCAAGCTAATAGCAACCAATCAACAGGGCAAAATTATTATGAAACTTTAGTTCGTAAAGCATTGGATCGTCATAAAACTGTTAGGTATCGTGTGACTTTAATTTATGACAGAGATAATCTTTTATCTTCGGGATCACATATTGAGGCTAAATCTTCAGATGGAAGTTTAGAATTTAACGTTTTTATTCCTAATGTACAATCGGGATTATTATTTGATTATGCAACAGGAAAAGTGAAGCAGACAAAGTAATCTTTATCTAATAGTGCTTGTTAAAGACTGAAAAATTTGATAAAATAGTCTTTAATTGAATAGAGGTCTGTGAGACTAGTAAACCAAGGGAAGCTGCTTAGGGAGTTCAGCCGTGACTGCAAGCTGAATCAGTGAAAGAGGGTGGAATTCACTCACAAATAGGACTATAATTAAGGTCTGATTGGTCGATCAGATAGAAAACGGATGGTACCGCGTGTCAACGCTCCGATTAAGGGGTAGTGGCACGCTTTTTTTTGTTTTCAAAGCTACTTATTTTGACTTAGAAGAGTTGAAAATATCAACTCAAGAAAAGCTTAAAGAAATGACTGGGAACCACACTAAAGAATTACAAGACTTACGTGTACAAGTTTTAGGAAAAAAAGGTTCTCTAACAGAATTACTAAAAGGTCTGAAAGATTTATCTAATGATTTACGACCAGTTGTTGGAAAACAAGTCAATGAAGTACGTGATATTTTAACAAAAGCGTTTGAGGAACAAGCTAAAGTAGTGGAAGCTGTGAAGATTCAAGCACAGTTAGAGTCTGAGAGTGTCGACGTTACCTTGCCTGGTCGTCAAATGACATTAGGTCACCGTCATGTCTTAACACAAACTAGCGAAGAGATTGAAGATATCTTTTTAGGTATGGGATTCCAAGTGGTTGATGGTTTTGAAGTTGAGAAAGACTACTATAATTTTGAACGAATGAATTTACCAAAAGATCATCCAGCCCGTGATATGCAAGATACTTTTTATATTACAGAAGAAATCTTGCTACGTACTCATACTTCGCCTGTTCAAGCACGAACAATGGACCAACATGATTTTTCTAAAGGGCCTTTAAAAATGATTTCTCCTGGACGTGTTTTCCGTCGTGATACTGATGATGCTACTCATAGCCATCAATTCCATCAAATTGAAGGCTTAGTTGTTGGAGAAAATATTTCAATGGGCGATCTCAAAGGAACACTTCAACTGATTTCTCAAAAAATGTTTGGAGCAGAGCGTAAAATCCGACTTCGTCCTTCATATTTCCCATTCACAGAACCTTCAGTTGAAGTTGATGTCTCTTGCTTCAAGTGCGGAGGTAAGGGATGTAATGTCTGCAAACAGACAGGTTGGATTGAGATATTGGGTGCTGGTATGGTTCACCCAAGTGTTTTGGAAATGTCTGGTATTGATTCTGAGAAATACTCCGGTTTTGCCTTTGGTTTAGGTCAAGAACGTATTGCAATGTTACGCTACGGTATCAATGACATTCGTGGCTTCTATCAAGGTGATGTTCGCTTCACAGATCAATTTTAAGATTTTAGATAGCAAGTAGCATCATTGGTGTGATGATAAATTTATGTTAACGCTATTACCTTACTCAATAGGAGGTTTTCTAATGTCTCAAATTACTTTTAAAAAGGTTGGCCTTGATAATGTGAATATTTTACAGAATATTGCTATAGAAACCTTTCGGCAGACGTTTTCTCATGATAATAGTGAGGAACAACTTCAAGCATTTTTCAATGAGTCTTACACTTTACCAGTATTAAAATCGGAAATTACCCATGCTGAATCTGATACTTATTTTGTTTATCTTGATACAGATTTAGTGGGTTATTTAAAAGTAAACTGGGGAAGTCAGCAAACTGAAAAAGATCTTGATAAAGCATTTGAAATTCAAAGGATTTATCTTCTAGATGCCTACCAAGGGCAAGGTATAGGTAAGGCTACTTTCGAATTTGCTTTGGATTTAGCTTATAAATCAGGCTTAGATTGGGCTTGGTTAGGTGTTTGGGAGTTTAATCATAAAGCTCAGGCATTTTACGCTAAATACGGATTTGAAAAATTTTCTGAGCACCAATTTTCAGTAGGTGATAAAGTGGATACGGATTGGTTATTAAGAAAAAGTTTACACTAAAAACTACAAAGCACTTGTATAAAAATAAAAGAAAATAAATAGAGAGAAATTACATGTTAGTATCGTATAAATGGTTAAAAGAGTTAGTGGATGTTGATGTTACAACAGCAGAACTAGCTGAGAAAATGTCAACCACTGGTATTGAGGTTGAAGGTGTGGAGACACCAGCGGAAGGTTTATCAAAATTAGTTGTAGGTCATATTGTTTCGTGTGAAGATGTTCCAGATACCCACTTACATTTGTGTCAAGTTGATACAGGGGATGATGAACTTCGTCAAGTTGTCTGTGGTGCTCCAAATGTCAAGACTGGTATTAATGTTATCGTAGCGGTTCCTGGTGCTCGTATTGCAGATAACTATAAGATTAAAAAAGGTAAAATCCGTGGTATGGAGTCACTTGGAATGATTTGTTCACTTCAAGAGTTGGGCTTATCGGAAAGTATCATTCCAAAAGAGTTTTCTGATGGTATCCAAATTTTACCTGAGGGAGCTATACCTGGTGATAGTATTTTCTCTTATCTTGACTTAGATGATGAAATTATTGAATTATCAATTACACCAAACCGTGCAGATGCTCTTTCAATGCGTGGTGTTGCCCATGAGGTAGCAGCAATTTATGGGAAAAAAGTTCATTTTGAAGAAAAAAATCTCATTGAAGAAGCAGAAAGAGCAGCTGATAAGATTTCTGTTGTCATTGAATCAGATAAAGTTTTATCTTACTCGGCTCGTATTGTTAACAATGGCTTCAAAATAAACTGATGAATGCTGGTATACGTCCAATTAATAATGTTGTTGATGTGACAAACTATGTTCTTTTGACTTATGGTCAACCAATGCATGCTTTTGATTTTGATAAATTTGATGGGACAACTATAGTAGCACGTAATGCTGAGAATGGGGAAAAGTTAATTACTCTTGATGGTGAAGAGCGTGACTTAATAGCTGATGACTTGGTCATTGCGGTAAATGATCAACCAGTTGCTTTGGCAGGCGTTATGGGAGGACAATCAACTGAAATTGGTAGTTCTTCTAAGACAGTGGTCCTTGAAGCGGCAGTATTTAATGGAACAAGTATCCGCAAAACAAGTGGAAGACTCAACCTTCGTTCAGAATCATCTTCTCGCTTTGAAAAAGGTATCAATTATGATACAGTTTCAGAGGCTATGGATTTTGCGGCTGCAATGTTACAAGAATTGGCAGGTGGTCAAGTTCTTTCTGGTCAAGTTACAGAAGGAGTTCTTCCAACTGAGCCGGTAGAGGTATCAACGACTCTTGGTTACGTTAATACTCGTTTGGGAACAGAACTTACCTATACTGATATTGAAGAAGTATTTGAAAAACTCGGCTTTGCTATTTCTGGTTCAGAAGTGAAATTTACTGTGTTGGTACCGCGTCGTAGATGGGATATTGCCATTCAAGCTGACTTAGTTGAAGAGATTGCCCGTATTTATGGTTACGAAAAATTACCAACAACATTGCCAGAAGCCGGAGCGACTGCAGGAGAATTAACGAGTATGCAACGCTTACGTCGTAGAGTCCGTACGGTTGCTGAAGGAGCAGGATTATCTGAAATTATCACCTATGCTTTAACAACTCCAGAAAAAGCAGTGCAGTTCTCAACTCAAGCAACTAATATAACTGAACTTATGTGGCCGATGACTGTTGATCGCTCAGCACTTCGCCAAAATGTTGTTTCAGGAATGCTTGATACAATTGCTTATAACGTTGCTCGCAAAAACAGTAACCTTGCAGTTTATGAGATAGGAAAAGTTTTTGAACAAACTGGTAATCCAAAAGAAGATTTACCAACTGAAGTAGAGACGTTTACTTTTGCCTTAACAGGTCTAGTAGAGGAAAAAGATTTCCAAACAAAAGCCAAGCCAGTTGATTTCTTCTACGCCAAAGGTATTGTAGAGGCGCTCTTTATTAAATTAAAATTAGATGTTACTTTTGTAGCACAAAAAGGTTTAGCAAGTATGCACCCAGGTCGTACAGCAACTATCTTATTAGATGGGAAAGAGATTGGTTTTGTTGGTCAAGTACACCCACAAACTGCAAAACAATATGATATTCCTGAAACTTATGTTGCTGAAATCAATCTATCAACTATTGAAAGTCAAATGAACCAAGCGTTGATTTTTGAAGATATTACGAAGTATCCGTCTGTATCTCGCGATATTGCATTATTACTTGCAGAATCTGTTAGTCATCATGATATTGTGTCAGCAATTGAGACATCAGGGGTAAAACGTCTAACAGCGATTAAACTGTTTGATGTCTACGCTGGAAATAATATTGCAGAAGGGTATAAATCAATGGCTTATAGCTTAACTTTCCAAAACCCTAATGACAATCTAACGGACGAAGAAGTGGCTAAATATATGGAAAAAATCACTAAATCACTCGTTGAGAAAGTTAATGCAGAAATAAGATAATTTATATTTTACGTTGAAAAATAAATAAAAAACAGCATCAATTAAGATGCTGTTTTTTTATTTAAAATTTATAGATGTTCTACGGAGAAAGTATCACCGTGTTGGATGTCACCATATTGAAAGCCTTTGTTAAACCAACGTTGGCGTTGTTCAGCTGTTCCATGGGTAAAGCTATCAGGCACTAATTTTCCGTAGGTTTCTTTCTGAAGGGTATCGTCTCCGACGGCGTGGGCAGCATTCATGGCCTCTTCAAAGTCTCCTTGTTCTAAGAGATTTTTTCCCCTGATGTAGTGAGCCCATACCCCTGCATAATAATCTGCTTGAAGTTCTAGCCGAACATTTAAAGCATTTGCTTCTTTCTTAGTAAGTCCGTGTCGCATTCTATTATACTTATCCATAATGCCTAACTCTGTTTGAATGTGGTGACCAACTTCGTGGGCGATGACGTAGGCCATAGCAAAATCACCAGTAGCACCATATTTATGTGATAATTCATTGTAAAAAGAAATATCAAGATAGATTTTTTTATCTGCTGAACAATAAAATGGTCCTGAAGCAGATTCACCTATACCACAACCTGTTTGAATTGAATTGGTGTAAAGAACAAGTTTTGGTTCCTTATAATTTCCAAAACCTTGGGTTTGGAATTCTTGTGACCAGAAATCCTCAGTTGAGCCAAGGACTTTATTAACGAAATCGATTTGTTCTCTCGTTGCGCTATTATCAACAGAACGTGAGACATTCTGAGATTGGTAACTAGAAGGTGAGGATGAGTCATTAAAAATGCTGGTTAGTCCCCCTCCGCCAAGTAGCAGTAAGATGATTAAAACCACAAGCTTGGTTTTCCAACTCCCTCGCAGCAATAAAAGTTGAAGAATCGGTAATCCACTTCCTCCGCTAGAGAATGAACCTCCGCTACTGGAGCGACGATCTTCAACATTGTCGCTTTTTCTTAGGTCATCTATTTTCATAAGTATCTCCAAAGTGTTTTATAGGCTCATTATAAACTATTTTAATAAGAAATGCTTGAATTTTTAACTAAATATCTTCCCCTAGATTTGAAGCTATTTTTGGTATAATATTAATAAACTGTAAAGGATAAGTTGAAGAAGGTTTACTTCTCAGTTGACTTATAAGATAGGAGATTCATGAAATTACTTTATACTGATATTAATCATGATATGACAGAAATCTTAGTCAATCAGGCCGCGCATGCTGCTGAAGCTGGATGGCGTATTTTTTATATTGCTCCAAACTCTTTATCTTTTGAAAAAGAGCGTGCAGTATTAGAGAACCTTCCTCAAGAAGCCTCTTTTGCTATTACAATTACTCGCTTTGCTCAATTGGCACGTTATTTTACTTTAAACCAGCCTAATCAAAAAGAAAGTTTAAACGATATTGGATTAGCAATGATCTTTTATCGTGCTTTAGCAAGTTTTGAAGATGGACAATTAAAAGTTTTTGGACGATTGAAGCAAGATGCTTCCTTTATCAGTCAATTGGTAGACCTATACAAAGAATTGCAGACAGCAAATCTGAGTATTTTAGAGTTAAAATATTTACATTCTCCTGAAAAATTTGAAGATTTATTAGCTATTTTTCTAGTGGTTTCAGATCTTTTAAGAGAAGGAGAATACGACAATCAATCTAAAATTGCCTTTTTTACAGAACAAGTAAGGTCAGGCCAGCTAGATGTGGATTTAAAGAACACTATCCTTATAGTCGATGGTTTTACCCGTTTCTCAGCTGAAGAAGAAGCTTTAATTAAAAGTCTGAGTTCACGTTGTCAAGAGATTATCATCGGAGCTTATGCTAGCCAAAAAGCGTATAAGGCTAACTTTACTAATGGAAATATTTATTCTGCAGGGGTTGATTTTTTAAGATATCTAGCAACGACATTTCAAACAAAACCAGAATTTATCTTGTCCAAGTGGGAAAGTAAATCTGGTTTTGAAATGATTTCGAAAAATATCGAAGGTAAACATGATTTTACAAATAGTAGTCACATTTTAGACGACACTGCTAAAGATTGTATAACAATTTGGGAGTGCATTAATCAAAAAGATGAAGTGGAACATGTGGCTAGAGCTATACGTCAGAAACTTTATCAAGGATATCGCTACAAAGATATTTTAGTTTTACTAGGAGATGTAGATAGTTATAAACTACAATTAAGTAAGATTTTTGAGCAGTATGATATTCCTTATTATTTCGGTAAAGCTGAAACAATGGCTGCGCACCCTTTAGTTCATTTTATGGATTCCTTGTCTCGAATAAAACGTTATCGATTTAGAGCTGAAGATGTTTTAAATCTTTTTAAGACAGGTATTTATGGAGAGATTAGCCAAGATGATTTAGATTATTTTGAGGCTTATATCTCATATGCAGACATTAAAGGTCCTAAGAAGTTCTTTACAGATTTTGTTGTGGGGGCTAAAAAATTTGATTTAGGGCGTCTTAACACTATTCGTCAGTCCCTCCTTACTCCACTGGAAAGTTTTGTGAAAACGAAAAAACAAGACGGTATAAAAACACTCAACCAATTCATGTTTTTCCTTACTCAGGTAGGTTTGAGTGACAATTTATCGCGATTAGTTGGTCAAATGTCTGAAAATGAACAAGAAAAACATCAAGAAGTTTGGAAAACATTTACAGATATTTTAGAGCAGTTTCAAACAATATTTGGTCAAGAAAAATTAAATTTAGACGAATTTTTATCGTTATTAAATTCAGGTATGATGCAAGCCGAGTATCGTATGGTCCCTGCTACTGTTGATGTGGTTACTGTTAAGTCTTACGATTTGGTAGAACCACATAGTAATCAATTTGTCTATGCCCTAGGCATGACACAATCACATTTTCCAAAGATTGCTCAAAACAAATCTTTAATATCTGATATTGAACGTCAGCTTATAAATGATGCCAATGACACTGATGGTCATTTTGACATTATGACGCAAGAAAATTTGAAGAAAAACCATTTTGCTGCCCTCTCTCTTTTTAATGCTGCTAAACAAGAATTAGTGTTGACTATACCACAATTATTGAATGAGTCTGAAGATCAGATGTCACCATATCTTGTCGAACTAAGAGATATAGGTGTTCCTTTTAATCATAAAGGACGCCAATCGTTAAAAGAAGAAGCTGATAATATTGGGAATTACAAAGCTTTATTATCGCGTGTTGTTGACTTGTATCGCTCTGCTATTGACAAAGAGATGACTAAAGAAGAACAAACTTTTTGGTCAGTTGCTGTTCGTTATTTGCGTCGTCAATTAACTTCTAAAGGGATTGAGATACCAATAATTACAGATAGTCTTGATACTGTGACAGTTTCATCAGATGTGATGACCAGACGCTTCCCAGAAGATGACCCACTTAAATTATCCTCATCTGCTTTGACAACTTTTTATAATAATCAATATAAGTATTTTTTACAATATGTGTTAGGTTTGGAAGAACAAGACTCAATTCATCCAGATATGCGGCACCATGGAACGTACCTTCATCGTGTTTTTGAAATTCTGATGAAAAACCAAGGGATAGAATCTTTTGAAGAGAAACTCAACTCTGCAATTAATAAAACCAATCAAGAAGATGTTTTCAAATCCTTGTATTCAGAAGATGCAGAAAGTCGTTATTCTTTAGAAATTTTAGAAGATATCGCGCGTGCAACTGCAACCATATTACGACAAGATAGTCAGATGACTGTTGAAAGTGAAGAAGAACGATTTGAACTAATGATTGATAATACTATAAAAATTAACGGTATTATTGACCGTATCGATCGTTTATCTGATGGTTCTTTGGGTGTCGTGGACTATAAATCAAGCGCTCAAAAATTCGATATCCAAAAATTTTATAACGGTCTAAGTCCACAATTAGTCACCTACATTGATGCTATCAGTCGTGACAAGGAAGTTGAACAAAAACCACCGATTTTTGGAGCTATGTACTTACATATGCAGGAACCTAGACAAGACTTGTCTAAAATTAAAAATTTAGATGATTTAGTAACAAAAAATCATCAAGCTTTAACTTATAAAGGATTATTTTCAGAAGCCGAAAAAGAATTCTTAGCAAATGGGAAATACCATCTCAAAGATTCCCTTTATTCAGAGACTGAAATTGCTATTTTACAAGCACATAACCAATCGCTTTACAAAAAAGCATCTGAGACTATTAAGTCAGGTAAGTTTTTGATCAATCCATATACAGAAGATGCTAAAACAGTTGACGGAGATCAGTTTAAGAGTATTACGGGATTCGAGGCGGATAGGCATATGGCACGTGCCAGAGCGCTTTATAAATTACCTGCTAAGGAAAAACGTCAAGGTTTCTTAACATTAATGCAGCAAGAGGAGGAAAATGATGACCTTTAAGCCTTTCTTAAATCCAGAAGATATTGCTGTTATTCAGACAGAAGAAAAAAATTCTGATAAAAAACAAAAGCGAACGCCTGAACAAATTGAAGCCATTTATACTTTTGGTAACAATGTCCTGGTATCAGCTTCGGCTGGTTCTGGAAAGACTTTTGTAATGGTTGAGCGGATTTTAGATAAACTTTTAAGAGGGGTTCCGATTGACTCTTTGTTTATCTCAACATTTACAGTAAAAGCGGCAGGTGAGCTCAAAGAACGTTTAGAAAAGAAAATAAACGAGTCTTTGAAATCCGCAGAATCAGATGATTTAAAACAGTTTCTCACCCAGCAACTTGTCGGCATTCAAACAGCTGATATTGGTACTATGGATGCTTTTACGCAAAAAATAGTTAACCAATATGGTTATACTTTGGGCATATCACCTATATTTAGGATTTTACAAGATAAAAATGAGCAAGACGTCATAAAGAATGAGGTCTATGCTGATTTATTTTCTGACTACATGACTGGGAAGAATGCAGCTTCATTCATAAAATTAGTCAAAAATTTCTCAGGTAATCGTAAAGATAGCAAAGCTTTTCGAGAAATGGTTTATAAAGTTTATGCTTTTAGCCAGTCCACCGATAACCCCAAGCGCTGGATGCAAACAGTTTTTCTAAAAGGTGCACAAACTTACACTGATTTTGAAGCTATTCCAGATCAAGAAGTTTCAAGCCTTTTAAATGTAATGCAAACAACTGCTAATCAATTACGTGATTTAACGGATCAAGAAGATTATAAGCAATTAACTGCTAAAGGGGTTCCGACAGCAAATTACAAAAAACACCTTAAAATAATTGAAAATTTAGTCCATTGGTCTCAAGACTTTAATTTGCTGTATGGAAAAAAAGGATTGACTAATTTGGCACGTGATATCACTAATGTGATTCCTTCAGGCAATGATGTTACAGTTGCTGGCGTTAAATATCCTATCTTTAAACAATTGCATAATCGTATCGTTGGACTTAAGCACTTAGAAGTTATTTTTAAGTATCAAGGAGAATCTCTTTTCTTGTTAGAATTATTGCAATCCTTTGTTTTAGATTTCTCAGAACAATATTTACAGGAGAAGATTCAAGAAAATGCTTTTGAATTTTCTGATATTGCCCATTTTGCAATTCAAATATTGGAAGAAAATCATGATATTAGGCAACTTTATCAAGATAAGTATCATGAAGTAATGGTTGATGAGTATCAGGACAATAACCATACCCAAGAGAGAATGTTAGAATTATTGTCTAATGGACATAATCGTTTCATGGTTGGAGACATAAAACAATCAATTTACCGTTTTCGTCAGGCTGATCCACAAATTTTTAATGATAAATACAAAGCTTACCAAGACAATCCAAGTCAAGGGAAATTAATTATTCTGAAAGAGAATTTTCGGAGTCAATCAGAGGTTTTAGACAGTACAAATAGTGTGTTTACACATCTTATGGATGAAGAAGTAGGAGACATTCTTTATGATGAAAGTCACCAATTAAAAGCTGGTAGTCCAAGACAGCAAGAAAGACATCCGAATAATAAAACACAAGTTTTACTATTAGATACTGATGAAGATGATATAGATGACAGTGATAGTCAACAATATGATATTAGCCCAGCTGAAGCAAAGTTAGTCGCAAAAGAAATTATTCGATTGCATAAAGAAGAGAATGTTCCCTTTCAAGATATCACCCTCTTAGTTTCTTCAAGGACAAGGAATGATGGTATCTTACAAACTTTTGACCGTTATGGTATTCCTTTGGTAACTGACGGTGGGGAGCAAAATTACTTAAAATCAGTCGAAGTGATGGTAATGCTTGATACTTTGCGGTCAATTGATAATCCCTTAAATGATTATGCTCTAGTTGCTCTTTTGAGATCTCCCATGTTTGGCTTTAATGAAGATGATTTAACAAGAATTGCTATTCAGGATGTCAAAATGGCTTTTTATCATAAAGTGAAATTGTCTTATCATAAAGAAGGTCATCATAGTGATTTAATTACTCCAGAATTATCTTCTAAAATAGATCACTTTATGAAAACATTCCAGACTTGGCGTGATTTTGCTAAATGGCATTCGCTTTATGATTTAATATGGAAAATATATAATGACCGTTTTTATTATGATTATGTAGGAGCTCTGCCTAAAGCTGAGCAACGTCAAGCCAATCTATATGCCTTGGCACTTCGAGCAAATCAGTTTGAAAAAACAGGTTTCAAGGGTTTATCACGCTTTATTCGAATGATTGATAAAGTTTTAGAAAATGAAAATGATTTGGCAGATGTTGAGGTGGCATTACCGCAAAATGCTGTTAACCTAATGACTATACACAAATCAAAGGGGCTTGAGTTTAAGTATGTATTTATTTTAAATATTGATAAGAAATTTTCAATGGTAGACATAACTTCCCCTCTTATTTTAAGCCGAAATCAAGGAATTGGTATTAAATATGTTGCTGATATGCGACATGAACTCGAAGAAGAGATACTGCCTGCAGTAAAGGTTAGCATGGAAACACTTCCTTACCAACTTAATAAAAGAGAGTTACGCTTAGCTACTTTATCAGAGCAAATGCGTTTACTTTACGTAGCTATGACACGTGCAGAGAAAAAATTATATCTGGTTGGTAAGGCTAGTCAAACCAAATGGGCTGATCATTATGACTTAGTATCTGAAAATAATCATCTCCCATTAGCTAGTCGTGAAACTTTTGTGACCTTTCAAGATTGGTTACTGGCTGTTCATGAAACCTATAAGAAACAAGAGTTGTTTTATGACATCAACTTCGTATCATTAGAGGAATTAACAGATCACCACATAGGGATGGTTAACCCTAGTCTACCTTTCAATCCCGATAATAAGGTAGAGAATCGTCAGTCTGAAGATATCGTGCGTGCGATTAGCGTGTTAGAATCTGTTGAGCAGATTAATCAAACTTATAAAGCGGCTATTGAGTTACCGACAGTGAGAACACCAAGTCAAGTCAAAAAATTCTATGAGCCTATTCTAGATATAGAAGGTGTTGATGTGATGGAAACTATTACTAAAACATCAGTAGATTTTAAGTTACCTGATTTTTCTACAAGTAAAAAGCAAGACCCAGCAGCTTTAGGATCTGCTGTACATGAATTAATGCAACGCATAGAGATGTCATCTCATGTCAAAATGGAAGATATTCAAAAAGCTTTGACAGAAGTGAATGCTGAAACAAGTGTCAAAGCGGCTATTCAGATTGAAAAAATCAACTATTTTTTCCAAGAAACCTCACTCGGTAAGTATATACAAGAAGAAGTAGAACATCTGCATCGAGAGGCACCTTTTGCCATGTTAAAAGAAGATCCGGAGAGTGGTGAGAAATTCGTTGTACGTGGTATTATTGATGGGTATCTACTATTAGAAAATCGGATAATTCTATTTGATTATAAGACTGATAAATTTGTCAATCCTCTAGAATTAAAAGAACGCTATCAGGGACAAATGGCTTTATATGCAGAAGCTTTAAAAAAATCTTACGAGATAGAAAAGATAGACAAATACTTAATTCTTTTAGGTGGTAAACAGCTAGAAGTGGTAAAAATGGATTAAAGAAAGGAAAAAATGATAGTCGAACAAAAATTTGGAAATGGTTTTACTTGGATTAACATTGAAGCAGAGCAATTGCGAACAGAAACATCGGAAATTCAAGCAAAATATTTGGATAGTGAGATTATTACATATGCTCTGGATGATTATGAACGAGCCTTTATGGAATGTTCTCATATTAAAGGAAAAGAAGTCTTGACGATTATTTTTAATACTATTGATCTAAAGCAGAAAGAAAGTTATTATGAGACCGTTCCGATGACCTTTTGCTTATCACACGACCGTTTGATAACGGTGACACGGTCTCGAAATAGTTATATGCTAGAACTATTGCAAAAATATCTAGACCGTAATCCAGATGTCTCTCCTAAAAAATTTTTATTTGCAGCTTTAACTTTGATTACAAAACAATATTTTAATGTTGTATCGAAAATTGATAGAGAAAAGGATATTCTCAACCGTCAATTGAGAGAACAAACAACCAATAAGCGCTTATTAGCCATGAGTGACCTAGAGACAGGATCCGTTTATCTTTTGACAGCTGCCAATCAAAATGCATTGGTATTAGAGCAATTAGATGTTCATCCTAGTCAGCGATTTAATTCTGAAGTGGAAAAAGAACAGTTATCAGATGCTCTCATTGAAGCGCATCAGTTAGTCAGTATGACACAATTAAACAGTCAGGTACTTTCACAATTATCATCTACTTTTAATAATGTCTTAAATAATAACTTGAACGAAAACTTAACAGGTTTGAATATCATTTCGATTAATTTAGCGATTATTGCAGCAATTACTGGCTTTTTTGGGATGAATATTCCATTACCTCTTACAGAATCACGGAGTTCATGGTTAATTGTTATTGCTACTTCGGTCTTACTTTGGGTTATTATTGCTCAAATTTTAAAACGAGTTTTTAACTTAAGAAAATAAAAATATTCGGTGCTTACGCACCGAATATTTTTTTATTTACCTAAGCAGAATTGGCTGAAGAGCTGAGTTATTAGTTCATCTGGAGCTGCATCCCCAGTGATTTCTCCAAGTATTTCCCAAGTTCTAGTCATATCGACTTGTAAGAGATCAACAGGCATTCCTAATTCCAAGCCCTCATTGACAGCTTTTAAACTATCAACGGCTTTTTCAATTAGTGAGATATGGCGAGCATTTGATAGATAAGTAGCGTCATGTTCTACCATACCAGCGTTGTCAAAGAAAATATCGTTAATACGTTCTTCGATTTTATCGATGTTTTCATTTTCTAAAACCGAAATTGGAATAACATTTTTAGGTAATTCGTTAACTTCTATTTTTTGAGGAAGATCCGTTTTATTGAGTAATACGATACGATTACTTTCTTTACTTAGTTCTAGAAGGGAGCGGTCTTGTAATGTTAGTGGTTCGGAACTATTGAGAACCAACAACACAAGGTCGGCTTCTTCTAAAGCCTTCTTTGAACGTTCAACACCAATTTTTTCAACGATATCATCTGTATCACGGATACCAGCAGTGTCAACTAGTTTTAAAGGAACTCCTTTAATATTGACGTATTCTTCAATAACATCACGAGTTGTTCCTTCAATATCTGTCACAATCGCCTTTTCTTCACGTAAGAGGTTATTTAGTAAGCTGGATTTACCGACATTTGGACGACCAATGATTGCTGTTGAAAGTCCTTCTCGAAGAATTTTTCCACGTCTGGCAGTTCGAAGTAAATTTTCCATAAGTGCTTGAAACTCTTGTGTTTTTTCACGCATCAGTGTTGTAGTCATCTCTTCAACGTCATCATATTCAGGGTAATCGATATTAACTTCAACTTGGGCTAGAGTATTTAAAATTTCTTGTCGAGTGTTATTGATTAGTGTCTTTAAAGAACCATCTAATTGCTTAACGGCAATATCCATTGCTT
>OKER01000202.1_pt1 | contig 16809 bp, 18 predicted proteins | sample 1610031 | NCBI WGS metagenome assembly OKER01 (sample SAMN04436611, study PRJEB24849) | human gut metagenome | biome: human gut; feature: NICU; material: stool | host: Homo sapiens | place: USA: Saint Louis, MO | collected 2009-12-31
ATGTGACAGGAACTTACAAACAAACCGGTGATTTTGCTAAAAAATCTGTAGCCGTTCAAAAAGGTTCTATTCAAGAAAGCATTGCCAAATCCAACTTGTCAGATGCTAATGTGGTATCCTTGGCACAACCTGGTGAAGCTATCAATGAATTGAAATCTGGTCAAGTTGAAGGAGTGGTTCTTGAAAAAGCCATTGCACAAGGTTATATAGAGCAAAACAATGACCTAGCTGTGTCAGACATTGCCCTCAAGTCAGATTCAAAAGACGCCTATGCCGTTGCAATGCCTAAAGGAAGCGATAAGCTAAAAGCAAAGGTTAATAAGGTTATCGCTAAACTCAAAAAAGAAGGTAAGATTGACAGCTATGTTCAAGATGCCTATGCTCTGTCACTTAAGAGTTTTACTAAATAAGGGGGTATTATATGAAGAAATTTTGGTTTATCCTTACAGCTCTAGTCGCCACGTGCTTTCTAGTTGCTTGTAGCGGAAGTCAGGGAGTAAGTTCCAAAACGATTAAGGAAAAGAAGAAAATTGTCGTGGCAACAGAATCTGAATTTGCACCATTTGAGTTCAAATCGTTGGTTAACGGCAAAGATACGCTAGTTGGAGCAGACATCGAGTTGGCCAAAGCTATCGGGAAAAAACTTGGTGTGGAAGTTGAATTTTCTGTTATGTCTTTTGATAATGTCCTCGCTAGTGTGCAAAGTGGTAAAGCAGACATTGCCATTGCAGGAATTTCGGTTACAGACGAACGTAAGAAAGTTTATGATTTTTCAGACAGCTACTATACGTCCGAAAATGTAGTGATTGTCAAAAAAGACAAGGTGAATGACTACACAAGCACTGATAGTCTCGCAAAACAAACGGTCGGTACGCAAAAAGGGTCTGTTCAAGAAACAGTTGCTAAGAAACAAATCTCTAAGGCAAGTGTGGTATCACTGGCTTCAAATGGCGAGATGATTAATGAACTCAAGTCAGGACAGCTTCAAGCAGTTGTACTTGAGAAGGCCATTGCAGAAGGTTATATCGCTCAAAATGATGATTTAACCCTTGCCAACTTTAACCTCAAGTCAGATGGTTCAGATGCTTATGCCGTCGCAACACGTAAGGGTTCGGATGACTTGCTTAAAGAAATCAATGCTGTCATCAAAGAGACTAAAGACTCTGGAAAATTTGACCAATGGTTAAAAGAAGCAACAACCTACAAACAAAGTAAGTAAATTTAAGACTTCCGAGCACCTGAAACGAGTCAATTTCAGGTGCTTTCATCAACGGCGAAAAGTCTCATTGGTGTTTGCTTTACTCACTTAAGGGGAGTCTCCGAAAATTCTTCAATCTAAAATGGGGCAATACCCCATTTTAGATTGAATTCTCTGCTAAAAACAGTTATTATCAAAGTAGGTAAGTCTGTCAAAATAGACAAATGACATCGTATAGAGTGCTTAAGAAAAGCAAGGAGAAACTATGAAGCTACCACGTTTTGGTGTTGAAGAATGGCTTAATGTCCATGAAAAATCTGCCATTTATGATATCGCAGGAGTTTCAATAAAGGCCCTCACAATGGGAGAATTATTTGACCTATCAGGCCTGGATAAGGACGCCTTTTTTGCTCAACTACTAAAGAAAAAGATGGATTACGGTTGGATTGAAGGGTCACCAGAGTTCAAGACTCAAGTGGCTAGCTTATACAAGAACATACCAGTTGATAATATCCTCCAAACCAATGGAGCAACGGGAGCGACGATGCTAGCCCTTTACGCTCTTATTGAGCCTGAAGACCATGTCATCACCATGTACCCGACCTATCAGCAGCTCTTTGACATTCCTAAGTCACTAGGAGCAGATGTGGACCTTTGGGAGATTGAGGAGGACTATAACTGGTTGCCTGATTTGGATCGACTCCGTCGTCTGATTCGCCCTAATACCAAGATGATCTGTATTAACAATGCCAACAATCCTACCGGGGCCCTTATGGACGCTGCTTACCTCGAGGAGCTAGTGGCTATCGCTAAAGAAGTAGACGCCTATATCTTCTCAGATGAGGTCTATCGCAGTTTTGACCAGCCTGCGCTTTCTATTGTGGATTTGTATGAAAAGGGTATTGCCATCAATAGTCTGTCAAAGACCTATTCGATTCCCGGTATCCGTGTGGGTTGGGTAGCTTCTAACACTGAGGTGGCGGACATTCTACGTGACTACCGCGACTACACGATGATTTGTGCTGGAGTCTTTGATGATATGGTGGCTACCCTTGTCTTGGAAAATAAAGAAGCTATCCTAGAACGTAATCGTCAGATTGTGGAGGAAAATCTAGCTCTTATGGATGCCTGGATTGCCAAAGAACCTAAGGCGTCATGGATTAGACCTGCTAGTGTTTCCACCTCTTTCGTCAAATTAGATGTGAATCGTCCTATCGAAGATTTTGCTTTAGAGCTTCTTCAGGGCTATGGTGTTCTTGTGGTTCCGGGTAACCGTTTTGACAAGGAGTCCCATGTCCGCATCGGTTATTGCTGTGACAAGGAAGTCCTTCAAAAGGGCTTAGATAAATTGTCGCAATTTCTTAATAAATGTTGACAATACCACTAATTTTAAGTAAAATAAACGAGCAAAAATTATATTTATACAGGAGTTTCTTATGAAAAAACTATTCCTTGGAGCCATGGCTCTTCTTGCTGCTGTTACCTTGGTAGCATGTGGGTCAAAAAAAGATGCTTACGAATCTATTAAAGAAAATAAAAAACTTGTCGTAGCTGTCAGTCCAGACTATGCCCCGTTTGAGTTCAAAACTTTGGTCGACGGTAAAGACCAAGTTGTCGGTTCAGACATCAAGTTGGCACAAGCTATTGCTGATGAACTTGGAGTTAAACTCGAAGTGACAACAATGAGCTTTGACAATGTCCTTTCTAGTCTTCAATCAGGTAAGGCTGATCTTGCTATCTCAGGTATCTCAGTAACAGCCGAACGTAAGAAAACCTTTGATTTCTCAGATCCTTACTACGAAACACAAAATGCTATCATCGTTCGTAAAGATCAAGAATCTACCTACCCAAGCCTAGACGCTTTCAAGGGTAAAAAAGTAGCTGTTCAAAAAGGTACTATCGAAGAAGGACTTGCTAAGAAACAGTTGAAAGACTCAACAGTTGTATCACTTACAGCGATGGGTGAAGCTATTAACGAAGTTAAGTCTGGCCAAGTTGATGCTGTTGATCTTGAAAAACCAGTAGCAGAAGGTTACGTGGCACAAAATCCAGATTTGGCATTGGCAAGTGTTGCCCTCAAAGTTGACGATGGTGATGCTAAAGCAGTCGCTATGGCTAAAGGTAATGACAAATTGAAAGAAGCAGTCAACAAAGTTATCAAGAAATTGAAAGCAAATGGTACTTATGATGAGTACATCAAGGATGCTTCTAAATATACAGCAGTTGAGTAAAAAATAGACTAGAGGATGATTCCTCTAGTTTTTTGTATGGCGAAGTCTCTGATAATATTCAGTAAGACTTAGAAAATAGCGTTGACATCAAAAATGCTCAAACTTAAAAGATATTTCTTGACAGAAAAAGATCAGTCTTGTATACTTGAATAGAACGTGTAAAATGTTACATTATCTTGAGGAGGTGAATTCAATGTCAAAAACAGTAGTACGTAAAAACGAATCACTTGACGACGCTCTTCGTCGTTTCAAACGTTCTGTGACTAAAGCTGGTACTCTTCAAGAGGCTCGTAAACGTGAACATTACGAAAAACCTTCTGTAAAACGTAAACGTAAATCAGAGGCAGCTCGCAAACGTAAAAAATTCTAATTAAGAATGAAATTAACAGAAAAAAACTTGAGTTTACTCAAGTTTTTTTCTGTTAATCGAATAAATAAGTCAGTTAGTAGTTATGAGATACAAAAAATAAGACGTCTGAAACTTCAGACGTCTTTAGTTGAACAAATAAAGATTATTTGTTTGCAAGAAGATCACGGATTTCAGCGAGCAATTCTTCTTGTGATGGACCTGCTGCTTCAGCAGCATCCTCAGCTTCTTTTTTGCTAAGAGCTGTTGCTTTGCTAGCAGCTTTAACAACGAAGAAGAGAGTAGTACCAACGATGATGAAGTTGATAACTGCGCTCAAGAAGCTACCGTATGCGATACCGTTCCATGACAATTTAGAGAGGTTTTCAACATTAGCAGCCTTAACAACTGGGTTAAGGATAAGTGGTGTGATGATATCACTTACAAGTGAAGTGATAATAGCGTTGAAAGCAGCCCCCATAACAACGGCTACAGCAAGGTCAAGGACGTTACCCTTGAACAAAAAGTCTTTAAGTTCTTTAATCATTTTGACAATGAATCCTTTCATCCATTCACTTAATAGTCTATCTGATTTTGTAAATCTTGGCAAGGATTTTGCTCATGAAAAATCAATTTTATTTTACTTTCATTTTTCGTCATGTTATAATTAGAAGTAATGCAATTATGGTAAGATGGGGGGCGATTAGATGGTAATTGATAAAACTTTAATAGAAGATATTAAGAGCAGTACCAATATCGTCGACGTGATTGGTGAAGTTGTCAGTCTTAATCGTGCTGGCCGCAATTACCTGGGTCTCTGCCCCTTCCATAAGGAGAAAACCCCCTCATTTAATGTTATTGAGGACAGACAGTTTTACCATTGCTTTGGTTGTGGCAAGTCTGGCGATGTCTTCAAATTTTTAGAAGAATATCGTCAGATTTCTTTTCAAGAAAGTGTCAAGGTTCTGGCAGATCGACTAGGTATCGCAGTTAGTATAGATGTGCCAAGGCAAGTCCAGCAGCAAAATTCTCCTAATCAAACTTTTTATGATCTTCATGAGGATGCGCTTAAGTTTTACCACGCTGTCCTCATGACGACCAAGATAGGAGAAGCAGCGCGTGCCTACCTCTATGAGCGTGGTATGACTGACGATTTACTTAAGACCTTCCAGATTGGTCTAGCCCCTGACGAACCAGATTATCTCTATCAGTCTGTATCAAAAAAATATGACGAAGAGGTACTGACAGAATCAGGTCTTTTTAATCTTTCTGAAAGTAATCGTCTTTTCGATACTTTTAAAAATCGAATCATGTTTCCGCTTAAGAATGAGTTTGGAAAGACTATCGGTTTTTCAGGGCGTGTTTGGACCAAGGAAGATATTGAAAAAGGACAAGCTAAGTACAAAAATACAAGGGCTACCCGCATTTTCAATAAGTCTTATGAACTCTACCACCTCGATCAGGCTAAGCCAGTGATACAGAAAACCCATGAGGTCTATCTGATGGAAGGGTTCATGGATGTCATTGCGGCCTATAGGGCTGGGCATGTTAATGTTGTGGCTTCTATGGGGACGGCGTTGACCCCTGAGCATGTCAATCGTCTGCGTAAACTCACCAAGAAAATTGTTTTGACCTATGATGGTGATAAGGCAGGGCAAAATGCGATTGCCAAGTCTCTTGAGCTTTTATCGGATTTTCAAGTGGATATTGTTAAAATTCCAGACAATATGGACCCTGATGAATATCTACAGAAAACATCCGAAGAGGCTTTGGGGAAACTTTTGGTCGAGTCCCGTATTTCAGATGTGGAATTTTGGATAGGACAGCTAAAACCTGCTAATGTAGACAATCTTCAAGCAGAGATTGCCTATGTTGAGCAGATTGCTAAGATTATTGCCAAGTCACCTTCTGTGACGGCACAAAATTCCTACATTTCTAAGGTGGCTGACCTTTTGCCTGACTTTGATTTTTTCCAAGTCGAGCAAGCGGTCAATAACGAACGGTTGACCATGAGAAATCAGCAGACAGCTCAATTATCGGCTGCTAGTAATAGTGCTTATGAGTCTTCAGCGTCAGGATTCAGAGGAACGGTCAAACTACCTTCTACACCTAAAATCACAGGTCTTCGTCGGGCGGAAAATCAACTCTTCCATCGTATGGTTAATCATCCTATGATTTTGAATGACTATCGCATGAGAGAGGAGTTTTTCTTCCAAACACCTGAGTTAGAGGAGCTTTATCATATTCTGAAACAAGATGGTCAGATTGATACCGTAGCTTTATCTCTACTTTCTCAAGAGGTACAAACAGCCTATTATCAGGTTTTAGAGGAGATTTTACCACCTGAAACTAGTCTTGAAGAAGTTCAGGCTATCGAAGAGCGTAGAAATCATTTTTTGATGGAACAGGACTTTCGCAAGCAAAGTAAACAAATTAGAGAATCAAGTAACCACGGTGATGTGGATGCAGCGGTGGAAGCCTTGCAGATGCTCATCGCCCAAAAACGAGATATGGAGTAACACATGGCAAAGAAAAAACAAAATACAGCATTCAACGTTCAAGTCGCTGATTTCATTCGTAACCATAAAAAAGCTGGTACAGCAATTGATGATGAAGTCACAGAAAAACTAGTTATCCCATTTGTTCTAGATGCTGATGGGATTGATGACCTTTTGGAACGTTTGACAGATGGTGGTATCTCTATCACTGATAAGGATGGAAACCCTTCATCTAAATATGTTGTTGAGGCACCAAAACCAGAAGAGCTTACAGACGAGGAGCTTCTTGGTTCAAACTCAGCTAAGGTCAATGACCCTGTTCGTATGTATCTAAAAGAGATTGGGGTAGTGCCTCTCTTGAGTAACGAAGAGGAAAAAGAATTGGCTATTGCTGTTGAAAATGGTGACTTGGAAGCTAAACAACGTTTGGCAGAAGCCAACCTTCGTTTGGTAGTCTCAATCGCTAAACGCTATGTTGGACGTGGTATGCAGTTCTTGGACTTGATTCAAGAGGGTAACATGGGGCTTATGAAAGCCGTTGATAAATTTGACTACTCTAAAGGTTTCAAATTCTCAACTTATGCAACATGGTGGATTCGTCAAGCAATCACACGTGCCATCGCAGACCAAGCACGTACCATCCGTATCCCAGTTCACATGGTTGAAACTATCAATAAATTGGTACGTGAGCAACGTAACCTCTTGCAAGAGTTAGGACAAGACCCAACACCTGAGCAAATTGCTGAGCGAATGGATATGACACCAGATAAGGTTCGTGAAATCCTTAAGATTGCTCAAGAGCCAGTTTCTCTAGAAACACCTATCGGTGAAGAAGATGATAGCCATTTGGGTGATTTTATCGAGGATGAAGTTATCGAAAATCCAGTAGATTACACAACTCGTGTCGTTCTTCGTGAACAATTGGATGAAGTGCTTGATACCCTTACAGATCGTGAAGAAAACGTTCTTCGTCTCCGTTTCGGTCTTGATGATGGTAAGATGCGTACCTTGGAAGATGTTGGTAAAGTCTTCAACGTTACTCGTGAACGTATTCGTCAGATTGAAGCTAAAGCTCTTCGTAAATTGCGTCACCCAAGCCGCAGCAAACAACTTAAAGACTTTATTGAAGACTAAGATAGTAAATGGAAGGGGCCTGATTGTTAGGCCCTGATTTTGGAGGAAAAGCTATGTCTGAAGTAAAATACACTGAAGAAGAAATTGAAAAAATCAAAGACCGTATCTTGGAATCCTTAGAAATGGTCATTGACCCAGAGTTGGGGATTGATATTGTCAACCTTGGCCTTATTTACGATATCCGTTTCCAGCAAGATGGCTATACTGAAATCGATATGACCTTGACGACTATGGGATGCCCACTGGCAGACCTTTTGACAGACCAAATTTATGATGCTATGAAAGAAGTGCCAGAAGTCACTAAGACTGAAGTGAAGTTGGTCTGGACACCAGCTTGGTCTGTAGAAAAAATGAGCCGTTATGCCCGTATCGCTCTAGGTATTCGTTAGGAGAACGTTTATGAAAACACTGACTATCGTTGTTCCTTGTTATAATGAGGAAGAGACCATCCATCCTTTTTTAGAGGCTTGTCAGGCAGTTGAACGACAAATGGCCAATCAGTTGACTTTCAACTATTACTTTGTCAATGACGGTTCAAAAGATCGTACCTTAGAAGTTTTAAGACAGGTTTCAAAACAATTTGAGAATGTTCATTATCTCTCTTTCTCTCGTAATTTTGGGAAGGAGGCAGCCTTACTGGCAGGGCTTGAAGCAGCCCAAGGTGACTACGTCACAGTTATGGATGCTGATCTTCAAGATCCTCCTGAACTGCTCATCGAGATGTATTCCAAAATACAAGAAGGTTACGACGTTGTAGGAACACGACGTGCAGACCGCAAGGGTGAGCCACCAATTCGTTCACTCTTTGCTAAGGCCTTCTATTGGTTGATTAATAAAGTTTCTGATACTGAAATGGTGGATGGGGCACGTGATTTCCGCTTGATGACTCGTCAAGTCGTTGATGCCATCCTTGAGCTAAAGGAAGTCAATCGCTTTTCAAAAGGGCTCTTTTCTTGGGTCGGCTTTGACGTGGCCTATGTCTCTTATGAAAATCGTGAACGTGTGGCGGGAGAGACCTCGTGGTCTTTCTGGAGCCTATTGAGTTACTCACTTGATGGCTTTATCAACTTCTCAGAAGTCCCCTTGAAGCTTGCCACATGGGCAGGAACCTTCTCATTCTTAATCTCCTTGGTTGGAATTGTCTTTGTCGTTATCCGAAAACTAACTATAGGTGGGAGTGTTGCAGGCTGGGCAAGTCTTGTCTCAATCATCCTTTTCATCGGAGGAATCCAACTCCTAGCCTTGGGTATCATCGGGAATTATATCTCAAAGATTTTCCTAGAAACCAAGAAACGACCGGTTTATATTGTTAAGGAAAAAGGGTGAAGGAATGAGTGAAAAAAAGAAAACAATTAACGCCTTTATGTTAACTGTTCTTTTGTTTGGATTAATATCATTATTTGCCTCTTATCCTCTTTCAAATGGAGATGAAGGTTTCCATATGGCAAAAAGTTACTCTGTGTTTTCTGAGACATCCCCTAAGGAGACCTCAGAAAAAAGATTGAGAGAGATTGAGCTTACTGCCATTAGTCAACCTAAACAAATTTCTATAAGAAAATTTTATAGTGAAAAGATTGATAGTGTTGCCAATGATGGAATTAAATTTAATGTTTTAACTGACCAAAATCTAACACCAAAAATAGATGTTGGGCATCTTGTACCTGCAATTGGTCTACTCCTAGGAAGGTTGATTTACCCAAGCTACGGTGTAATGTTATTATCTGCTAGATTATTTAATTTAATCTTCTTTTCGGGAGGAATGTATCTAATTTTTAAAAGGGCCAAGTTTGATCATCTGATTTTCTTGATGATATTTACTGTTCCTTTTATGCAGAAAATAGCTAGTCCATCATATGATATCTTTGCATTTCTTGCTGTAGCAGCCTTTGGGACAAATTTCTTATATTTGAGTCAGTTAAAAAAAGTATCAGATGTAAGGAAAGAAGATGTTGTTTATACATTAATGACTATAGCATTGATTCTGTTAACAAAACTTAACTATATTTTTGCTTTACCAGTATTGTTAGGTATTCCAATAGTATATACTCCTATATTATCTGTACTTAAACATTGTTCGAGAATAATAAAACTATCATTAGCAATTGTAACTAGTTTATTATTCTTAATAGTTGTTTTATTTGTCCACAGAGTCTATAATATTCCAGATTTGATAAAGGTGTTTTTCAATAATTATTTTAATGTTGCAACTATGGGGGGGAGAGGTGCGACACTATTCTCTGTAGTTCAAGATAATCTCCCAGAGATAGTGAATATCTGTTGGATTCTTTGTTTAGTATTGGTAATGATGTCAGCTCAAAAGAACGTGTACAAATTACCCACTGCTCTAGCCGGTCTAATAGTTTATCTATTTAGGATTTTACAGTTTACATCCAAATCATATAATTTTTGATGATCTTACGGGTAGGTATTTACATGCATATATTATTTTCCTTGTCCCACTGATGTCATGGTTAGGAATGAAAATGAATTTTAGAATATCCTCAAAAGCTATGTATTATATTGCTATTTTTTCAACAGCTAGTGTCTTAGCATTATATTTAATTGCAATTGTATATAGAGGGTTTATTTTAGGTATCACCCCTGCGTGGAAAAACTAAGGGATAAAGCAGATTTTTTCTGCTTTTTTTGTTAAAATTAAACTAACATTATTGGAAATATAAGGAGAAAAATATGATTCTAGTAACAGGTGCAAATGGCCAACTCGGAACTGAGCTTCGTCACCTTCTTGACGAGCGTAACGAAGAGTATGTAGCAGTAGATGTAGCAGAAATGGACATCACAGATGCTGAAAAAGTAGATGAAGTGTTTGCGGAAGTAAAACCAACCTTGGTATATCACTGTGCTGCCTACACAGCTGTTGATGCTGCTGAATATGAAGGTAAAGAACTTGACTATGCTATCAATGTGACTGGTACTGAAAATGTCGCTAAGGCTGCTGAAAAACACGGTGCAACGCTGGTTTATATTTCAACGGACTACGTTTTTGATGGTGAAAAACCAGTCGGTCAAGAGTGGGAAGTTGATGATAAGCCAGATCCACAGACAGAGTATGGACGTACAAAACGCATGGGTGAAGAGTTAGTCGAAAGACATGTGACTAACTACTACATTATCCGTACTGCGTGGGTATTCGGTAACTATGGTAAGAACTTTGTCTTCACTATGCAAAATCTTGCTAAGACTCACAAGACACTCACAGTTGTTAATGATCAACATGGACGCCCAACTTGGACACGTACTTTGGCAGAGTTTATGACATATTTGGCTGAAAACCGTAAGGAATATGGTTACTATCACTTGTCAAATGATGCGGCTGAAGATACAACTTGGTATGACTTTGCGGTCGAAATTCTCAAAGATACTGATGTTGAAGTGAAACCTGTTGATTCAAGCCAATTCCCAGCTAAAGCTAAACGCCCACTTAACTCAACAATGAGTTTGGCTAAGGCTAAGGCTACAGGATTTGTCATTCCAACATGGCAAGATGCTTTGAAAGAGTTTTACAAACAGGAAGTGAAATAATGACGCGAAAAAGAGTGCTATTACGTAGCTTATTACTCAGTCTTTTATATGTCATTCCAATTGCTGTTTTCAATAAGGGATTGAATGGGGCAGATCTCAGCTTCCATCTAAATCGTTTGTTGGGTATGGAAGGTATATATGCTTCCCCTATAAACTTCAAAGCTTTTTATGGTATAGGTTTAGGAGTTAATTATTTCTATCCGTTTTTAACCTATTATCCATTCTTTGTATTATATAGGTTATCCCACAGTGTTTTCCTAGGTTATTATATCTATCAATATTTACTAACTCTACTTACTTTTTTAATTGCTTATTATTCGATAAGTAATATTATGGTTATCGAAGGCAAGAAAAATAAAAAGGATTTTGCGGGATTGTTGTTTGCTACCTTATATACTTTTTCTTTATATAGATTAGATAACATTGTGATACGGTTTGCAACAGGTGAATTTATCGCCTATGCTTTTATTCCGTTAGTTTTCTATGGTCTTTACACTATTTTAAAAGGAGATTATAGGAAATGGTATATTTTAAGTATCGGAATGTCTTTAGTAGCCTACTCTCATTTAATTTCACTACTTCTCACAGCTTTACTAGTTGGTCTCATTTTTATAATAACCTTTTTATTCGTGAATAGTAAGAAGGAGAGACTATTAAGTTTTATAGTGGCAACTTTATCTACGATTTCCATTTTTGCGTTTCAATTGGTTCTTATGGGAGAGCAATCGTTATCGAATGCTATTGTGAAGCCACAAGGAGTAAATTTAAATGCGACTGCCCACTCACTTAAAGATTTATTATTGAATCTCAACTTTGAAAACAATTATACACTTCCAGGATTTCTAATTATTTTTTGTCTAATAGCTTCTCTTATTGGGGTGTTTAAATTACAAAAATACGATATCCTTATTTTTGTTTTGACTCTTATCCTCATAGTTTTTGAAAGTCCTTTAATACATTGGCCTGAAAATAGTGAACATATAGTATCTTCAATACAGTTTATTTGGCGTCTAAATAATTTTATTACCCTTTTCACTGCTTATTTGGCAAGTAAAGTCTTTGTTAGTCTTTCATTAAGAAAAGAGTGGTTAATCGCAGTATTAATTGGTGTGATTGGCTTGACGACATTCTTTAGTGTTTCACAAGCTCAAAAAACAATAAAAGGACCGCAAACAACTTTTAACAATATGCCTAAAGAAGAACTTCTTCCAGTTGTTACAAATGGAGATTACCATGCTACAGATTATATGCTAAGTACAGACGGTAGTATTTCTGATTATGATGCCTTTCAACGAAAATTACGACATGAAGTTATTAGTTTGAATGATAATCAAATTGTTAAAACAAAGATATTATTTAACTCTTTGAAGACAAAATTAATTATTGATAGTGATAAGAAGCTAACAGTGAGCTTGCCTTTCTATGCATATAAGGGTATATCAGTTGATTTAGATGGTAATATAACAGATTTTTCTAAGGCTCCGGATGCTGGGGTAAAAATATCGGTACCAGAAGGGAAACATGAGATAGGGATTTCGTATCACTATACAATTTTGGCAAAGATATTTTTTGTAATCTCATTAGTATCTAGTCTCTTTGTAGTGTTATACGCTTATATAATTAAGAAAATAATTAAAAGTTAGTGTATCTATAACAAAAATTGTAGTGGTAAAACTTTTTAAAAGAGGTCTTTATGACCTCTTTTTTAAGTGGTTTAGTGAATCGTTATGTGGGATTTTCACTTTTTAAAAAATCTATAGTATAATAAAGGGAAAAATCGTTTTGTAGGAGAAATAATGAGTTCAGAAAAAGGTACTTTAGTTAAGAATGTAGATGACCAAAAATTCATTTCAGAGAAAATAGATAATAAAATTTCTATAAAGGAGAATTATATCTGGAATATGTTGGGAACTATTTCTTCTTCTTTAATTTCAGTTATTCTCTTACTCCTAGCTTCTAGACTTCTTGATTCTCGAAGTTCAGATGTTTTTAGCATTGCATACGCACTAGGTCAGCAGTTCTTTATTTTAGGATATTTCCAGATACGTAATATGCAGTCTACAGATGTTCAAGAAAGGTACTCATTTGTTTCCTATCATAATACACGTATAGTAACAGTTATTATGATGTTATTAACCTCTCTTGGATATATTTTTGTACAAGGATATAGTTTTTATAAAGCAGTAATTATCTTACTCCTAGTATTGTATCGAGCAGTCGATGCTTATTCAGATGTTTTTCAGGGGTATTTTCAACAACAAAACAGATCAGATTTAGCTGGAAAAGTTCAGTTTTATCGTAGTTGGCTTTCTATATTAGTCTTTGGATTAAGCTTGATTCTAACAAAATCACTAATGATTTCAAGTGCCATTATTTGTTTGATAAATCTATTCCTTACAGTTGTCCTAGATTATAGAATCTCTACTAGAAACTTTGAAATTAATTTTTATCCATCAATATTTAAAGATAACCGTAATATTATCTCTATATTAAAAGAAGCATTTCCCTTATTTCTAAATGGTTTTTTGATTACTTATGTCTACAATGAAGCTAAGATTGATATTGATTCTCTCTTGTCTCAGGGGTTATTTTCAAATGGTATTCAACGAGACTTTAATGTCTTGTTTATGCCCGTCTTTGTTTTATCCCTCTTATTTTTCGTTTTAAGACCTTTAACTACACAGCTATCAATCTATTGGTATGAACAGAAATATAATCTGTTTTATAAGCAGGTTTATCTTTTATTTGCAACTATGACTGTTTTAGGCATAATTATTATAGGCCTAGGCTATCTAATTGGTACAGAGATTCTAGGTTTTATTTATGGAACGTCATTGGTAGAATATAAAGTACCTTTTGTGATTCTCCTTGTTGGAGGAATACTAAATGTATTAGCACTTGTTATTGATATAGTTATGACAATTTTTAGAAAACAAACATATCTTGTGATTGCATATATTACTAGCTTTCTTGTAGCTAAATTTATCACAATGCCGTTTGTAAAGGGAGAGGGGATTATGGGTGCATCGTTGTCATTCTTGATTTCAATGATTATCTTTTTTTGCACTAGCATAATAATTTATATTTGGGTAAATAATAACGATAAAAGAAAGAGAAGTTAATGAATATTTTATTTACGTTAAATAACGCTTTTGTTCCACAAGTTGCAACATGTATGTGTTCAATTTTTGAGAATAATAAATCAATGGATGAAATTAATATCTATTTACTAAATACCGACATCTCTGAGGCTAATAAAGCTAAATTGAAAGAATTTACTAAACTTTATGGCCGTTCAGTTCATTTTATTACGCTACCTAATCTGAGGAGCTTGATAGATTTTGATTTTGATACAAATGGTTGGTCACCAATTGTGTTAGCACGACTCTTAGTCGATAAGCTTTTACCGGAAGATATTGATAGAATTTTGTATTTAGATGGTGATACTTTGGTATTGGGGAGTCTTGAATCTCTATGGGAATTAGACATGGGTAATCGTTCAATCGGAATGGGTCCTGAATCTACTGTTGATGTAGGGCGAAGAGAATTTCTAGGTTTGGGGAAACAGATGTATTGTAACGCTGGAGTTCTACTTATTGATTTAGAGAAGTGGAGAGATCGTAAACTTGGAGAGAAAGTTCTAGCATATTATAAAAAACATGATGGTAATCTTTTTGCTAACGACCAAGATGCAATTAATGGATCTTTAAAAGATGATATTTATGTTATTTCTCCAAAATATAATTTCTTCAATATATACTTTTTTTACCCTTACAGAGTATTAAAAAAACTATCTTTACCAGCGGAGTTCATAAGTAGACAAGAGTTGCGAGAAGCTATTGAAAATCCAATCATTGTCCATTATCTAGGAGAGGAACGCCCTTGGAGAAAGGGAAATACTCATAAACTAAGAAAGTACTATCTTTATTATCTTGAAAAGACACCTTGGTCTAAAACGCCTATGGAAACTGGTTGGGAATTTTACTTTATTTGTTTTAGGATATTTAATATAATTATGAAACCTTTACCAATGTTGAGATATAAGATTATTAATTCACTGATACCAGCATTTATGAAATACCGAAAAAAACAGCTCCAAAAAAATAAAAGATAAACGTATTAAACATAGAAAGAATAAGAATATATGAGAGTTTTAATGATAATTCCTGCCTACAATGAGGAGGAAAGCATCTTTGATACGGTAACGAGTATCTTGAATTACCGCAAAAAGGTTGATTTCGATTTGGACTATGTTGTTATAAACGATGGTTCAACAGATAAAACGAAACAAATTCTGGAAGACAATCATTTTAATGCGGTTAATCTCGTGATGAATCTTGGAATTGGTGGTGCGGTTCAAACTGGCTACAAATATGCACTAGAGCATAACTATGATGTTGCAGTTCAATTTGATGGTGATGGACAGCATGATATTGAATCCTTGTCAGATTTGCTAGAACCAATTCGAAAAAATGAAGCAGACCTAGTTATTGGTTCTCGCTTTGTTGGTGATGTTAAGTCTGAATTTCAAACAACTTTTATGAGACGTTTCGGAATTAGTGTTATTTCCAATCTTATCAAATGGACAACGGGACAAAGAGTTTTAGATACAACTTCGGGTTACCGTTTGGCTGACAAAGCTGTTATCAAACAGTTCGCTAAGCGTTATCCAATCAAGTATCCAGAACCAGAAACTATTGTTCATATTTTGAAACGTAAATATCGAGTTGTTGAACGACCAGCAAATATGTTTGAACGTACTGGAGGTGTTTCTTCCATTACGCCAATTAAATCTATTCGATATATGCTTGAAGTGTGTTCGTCGATTGTTATTGCAGCCTTTATGAGGGAGAGTGAATAATGTCAGTTTTATCTATTGTGATGTTGGTAGCTTCAATCTTTTTCCTTTATTTAGTCATTAGAAATATCAATAAGAATAATATCTTATTTGAACAGGCCTTCATGTGGATTGTCATCAGTCTGGTTATGATTGTTATTTCTATTTTTGATGTTATTCCGGTTTATTTTGCAGGATTACTTGGATTTGAACTAACTTCGAATTTTTTGCTGTCGCTTGCTATCTTTTTCTTGTTGGTCATCGCTTTCCTACAAACCATGACTTTATCGAAACAAAAAGAGCAGATTAAACATTTAGTTCAGGAATTGTCTATTCTAAAAAGTCATGTAGAAGAGAAAGAGGAAAAGAATGAATGATAATCATACTTGGGTAATTTGCGCTTATGGAGAAACTGATTATCTTGAAGCCTGTATTCAATCTTTGAAAAATCAAACTCTTCAATCTCAAATTATCTGTTATAGTTCAACGCCACTTGATTCGATTAAGGAACTTTGCCAGCGTTATGCTATCCCATTTTATACTAAACAAGGTGGGGGAATTGGCAAGGATTGGAATAATGCTATCTCTTTTGTAGAAACAAAATATGCTACTATCGCCCATCAGGATGACTATTATGAGCCAAGATATGTAGAAAAAGTATTGGCCAAGATGGAAAAAACTAGTGATGTCCTAATCGGATATTCTGATTATTTTGAAGAAAAAAATGGTCTAAAGATTCCTGCGAATACAAACCTTAAGATTAAAACTTTGATGTTAAAAACAATGAATCTTTTTTCTGGTAATCATTTTTGGCGTAACCGAGTAATGGCTTTTGGTAATCCAATTTGTTGTCCAGCTGTCACCTATAATCTTGAAAAATTGAAGAATTTCTACTTTGATGAGGGAATGAAAGTCAGCCTTGATTGGTATGCTTGGTATAAGATTAGTGAATACAAGGGACGTTTTATCTATGTGTCAGATAAGCTAATGTGCCACCGAATTCATGAGGAATCTGAGACATC
>OKER01000205.1_pt1 | contig 16503 bp, 21 predicted proteins | sample 1610031 | NCBI WGS metagenome assembly OKER01 (sample SAMN04436611, study PRJEB24849) | human gut metagenome | biome: human gut; feature: NICU; material: stool | host: Homo sapiens | place: USA: Saint Louis, MO | collected 2009-12-31
GTAGCGCATGACTGTTAATCATGATGTCGTAGGTTCGAGTCCTACTGGCGGAGTATAGTTTTTTAAGCTAGATATTGTCTAGCTTTTTTGGTTTATTTTCTTGTTAATTACCAATTTTTTAGATATTATATGAATAGATTTTTTTATTCGAGAGGTATTATTATGTCAATTTTTGCATCGGCTTTTACGCCCATTTCTGTCTCTTCGGCTAAGGAGAATATTGCTTCAGCTGAAAAATTTATTTTGTTTATTGGTCGTTCTTCGTGTCCGTATTGTCAGCGTTTTGAGCCTAAATTATCAAATGTTGCTCGTAAATCTGAATTTAATATTTTTTATATTAATAGTGAAAATAGTGATGAACTGGGAGAGATTCAGGCTTTACGTAAACGCTATGGTATTGCGACTGTACCTGCACTGTTTGTTTCAGAAAAAGGTGCTGCGAAGGTTGTTTGTGACTCTTCGCTCTCTGAGGAAGACATTTTGGATTTTATTTCTTAAGTTATTTTTTGGAGGTTCTTATGTTTATTTCTAAACAAGAGGTCCAGTATTATGTAACAGATTGAATGGGCATTACTCATTATTCAATTATGTTCGATGGATGGAAGAGGCTAGAACTTTTTTTCTGAGGAGGGAATTATTTCTCCTGTTATTTCTATGCGAACACTGGATTTTGAGTCCAGCGAGTCTGCCAATTCCGCCACTCCGGCAAAGTATAACCGGGTTAGCTGGTTTCGAGCCAACGCATTCGTGTTAATATAAAGCTTCAACGACTTTCTTAGATCAGATTTCTATAGAAATTTCTGTAAAAAGTGTTAAATCTGCTAAACTTTTTTCTGTATAGAATGCTAAATCAAGATGGTGTTCTAGTTTGTACAGGTCTTTCAGAACATAGTTTTTTGTCGAAAGAAGGTAGTTTTGTTAATCTAAAAAATGATTACCCTGCATTCTTTAAATTTTTGAAAGAACAATCAATTTTATAATAAAAAAGAAAATCAATTTTGATTTTCTGAGAATGAAGACAAACATCGTTTTTGATGTTTGTCTTTTTTATATTCTTACCTAATTCTCCTATAATCCAATAATATTGAGATATTTGGGTATAATTATAGGTCTTTCCTGCTATCATTTTTACCAATTTTTTGATATTTAGACATGCTAAAGTAAGCGCAACCTTATCTTCCATTTTGGACTTTCCTTTTTTCTGGTATAACGTAAGTTATGATATTCTTTAGCTGTTCTGAATAACCGTTCTATCGTTTCTTTACGGTGTTGATACCGTTCTTTCATACCACTTTGATGGCGAATATCTTCACAGACTTCCAAGGCATCTTTCCAAATGTGACGCACAACAACTTTTTGGTGCTGGCGACTTTCTGTACAAATCGCTAACAAGGGACAGGTCTTACAAATTTTAGGATTGCTTTTATATTCTCTATAGCCTTCACGTGTAGTTGTACGATAAGATAATACCTAATTCTCTGGACAAAGATAATAATAAAAATGCTCGTCATAGACAAAGTCTTTTGGACGTAAAAAATTTTTCTTACCTCTTGGTCTAGTGTAAGGGAAAACTGGTGTAATTCCTTTTTCTAGAAGAAACTTGGCAATACTAGGTGTTTTATAGCTTGAATCCGCAATAATGAATTCAGGTGAGAAGGCTTCTAGTTTGGCAAAAAGGCCAGGGAAGCCCTGACTATCATGGATATTTCCTGATTCAACTGTATAAGCCAAGACCCAACCATGTTTATCACAAGCTACCTGAGTATTATAAGCGAAGACTTCCTTATGTTCCCTCCTTATGAAACAAACCACTGTCTGGGTTCGTCGTTGATTGTTTCTTAGGTTTAGCCTCGCCTTTTTTTGCGGGCTTTAAGAACTTTTTTACGTGTTTTCTCCTATCTAAATTAATTTCAGTCTCCAGTTGTTCACTCATGAATTTAGCTTTTTGATCAACAACAGTTTTGTAGTTATGATTATTAGCAGTTGCCTTGATATGAGTCCCATCAATGAAGATTTCTGAGGGATCAATGAGCCCTGCTTCCAAAACATGATGAAGCACATGACTAAAAATGTGTGCTAAAACTTCTTTGTTTTGAAAGCGTCGGCTATAGTTCTTACCGTAAGTTGTAAAATGTGGTACCTTATCGTCCAGAGATAAGCCAAGAAATCACCGGTAAGCCGTATTCACCTCAATATTTTTGATGGTTTGGCGCATAGAACGAATGCCATAAAAACATTGAATCAACGGAATTTTAACTAATAAAACAGGGTCTAGACTAGGGCGACCATTATCCGAGGAATAACTATCTTCGACAAGATCATAAATAAAAGAAAAATCAATCGTTTCCTCTACTTTTCTTAGAAAATGGTCTTTAGGCACAAGTTCATCAAGCGTATAGAATCCTACTTGACGTCGATTGTATTCAGGGGGGGTGTGAAACGTAGGAGCACCTCACCAAATACCTTTTTTCTTTTATTATACTCCTTCAAAGCAAGAAAAATCCCCAGAAGTATAACTTCTGAGGACTTTGTCTTCAATCTGAAAAAATCAATTTTGATTTTCTTTTTTATTCTGCAAGGAGATCTTGATAAATATTTAAATTTTCATCATCAAAGACATTAAAAATAACTTTTTTAACAATTTCAGAGTGATCAATAAAGGATTTTACAGTTTTGATTGCGATCTCTGCTGCTTTTTGTTTTGGAAATTTGAAATCGCCAGTTGATATACATGGTATGGATATTGATTCTATATTGTTTTTTTCCGCTAGTGCTAATACTGAAAGATACGATTTAACCAAAAGATCTTCATCAATTGGTGTTAGTTGGTTTTCAATTTTTGGACCAACTGTATGTATAACAAAGGCAGAAGGGAGATTATAAGCTGGGGTTATTTTAGCCATTCCTACTGGTTCTTCATATCCTTGTTCTAAGATGAGTTCGAAACAAGCTTGACGTAACTGGACACCTGCATATGTATGAATAGCATTATCAACACAATTATGGAGTGGTTTCATACATCCAAGTAAGGTTTTATTTGCTGCATTTACAATTGCATCTACCTCTAGTCTTGTAATATCACCTTTCCATAGATAGATTCTCTCATCTTGAGGAATAGACTGGAGAGAGTTGAGTTGTACTATTCCTCGTTCACCTTTTCTAACTTGTAGGTAAAGGTCTTGGATGGTCAAGAATTGTGTTGATGCTGCCATTGGTTTACGTGTATTAAAGAGTGCTCTTAGGAGTTTCTGCTTTTCTTCGAGCTCTTCTGGAACAATCAAATCATGTAATTCTAGATTTTCTTTTTTGAGTTCACCTATGAGATAGGTAATCATTGCATCTTTATCCATGTTTACTCTTTTCTATTTTTTTGGTTTATTTATTATTATACTCTCAAGGTATTCTATGGGCAAGTGATGTCCATGATAGGAAATGACTAATATTTGATAAGAAATTCTTATGTATGTATCAAATTCTTGCAATGGCCTTTAGAATCATATAGAATAGGTCTACAAAAGTTTTATAATATCTAGGAGGATAATTAAATGACACAAGTAGTAACAGATTCTACATTTGAACAAGAAACAGCTGAAGGACTCGTCTTGATTGATTTTTGGGCAACTTGGTGTGGGCCTTGCTTGATGCAAGCACCAATTCTTGAGCAACTTTCTGAAGAGATTTCAGAAGATGAACTAAAGATTGTGAAGATTGATGTTGATGAGAATCCAGAAACAGCACAAAAATTTGGAATTATGTCTATCCCAACTTTGTTATTCAAAAAAGATGGGGAGGTTGTTAAGCAAGTTGCAGGTGTTCATACAAAAGAACAAATTAAAGCTATCGTTGCTGAGCTTAGCTAAGTAATCATCGCAATCCCATTTAGGGAGAGTTTAGTTTTTTCGAACGATGAGGAGAGTCAAATGTCTTATTCATTTCAAAACCCTAGTGCTGAGGTTATAGAATCTTATTTAAAATCAGCAAAGACTATCGCAATCGTTGGTCTATCTCATCGTAAGGAGGCAGCATCTTATCAAGTTGCGCATTTCCTACAAGCTGCTGGTTATCGTATCATACCAGTAAATCCTAAACTAGAAGGTCAGGAGCTTCTAGGAGAGCATGTTTATGCTTATCTTAAGGACATCCCGTTTTCGGTAGATATTGTTGATGTTTTTAGACGCAGTGAGTATTTACCAGATGTTGCTTATGATTTTCTTGAAACGAAGGACAAAGTTTTTTGGAGTCAAATCGGTCTTGAAAATGAAGAGGCAGAGACTATTCTTCGTCAGGCTAATAGACAGGATATTGTAATGAATCGCTGTACAAAGATAGAATATATGCGACTCTTTGTTTAATAAAATGAAAAGGTGAGTGAGCTAAGCTCGCTCCTTTTTGTTATAATAGACCTATGATTAAAATTTTTGATACACATACCCATCTTAATGTGGATAATTTTGCAGGAAAAGAACAAGAAGAAGTAGATTTTGCAGCTGAACTTGGTGTTGTTAAAATGAATATTGTTGGTTTTGATAAAGCGACAATTAAGAAGTCTTTAGCGCTGTCAGAGCAATACGACCAGCTATATAGTACAATCGGATGGCATCCTACAGAAGCAGGATCATATTCTCAGGAAATTGAGGATATGATTGTGTCACAATTGGGAAATCCGAACGTAGTGGCACTTGGCGAGATTGGTTTGGACTATTATTGGATGGAAGATTCTAAGGAGGTTCAGATTGAGGTCTTTAAGCGTCAAATAGCCTTGTCAAAGGAATATAATTTGCCTTTCGTTGTACACACACGTGACGCACTAGAGGATACTTACGAGGTTATTAAAAAAGTTGGGGTTGGTCCTTGTGGTGGGATTATGCACTCATACTCAGGGTCCCTGGAGATGGCTCAAAAATTTGTTGAGCTCGGTATGATGATTTCATTTTCAGGTGTTGTAACTTTTAAGAAGGCTTTGGATGTCCAAGAAGCTGCTCAGTACTTACCTTTAGATAAGATTTTAGTTGAAACAGATGCACCGTATCTAGCACCTGTGCCAAAACGTGGTCGTGAAAATCGTACAGGGTATACACGTTACGTGGTGGATAAGATTGCAGAGCTTCGTGGTTTAACAAGTGAAGAGGTTGCAAGAGTTACTTATGACAATGCGATGAGGATTTTTGGTCTGAATGAGTAAAATAAAAATTCAAGAAGTTATCGTCGTAGAAGGCAAGGATGATACGGCAAATTTGAGACGTTTTTATGAGGTGGATACCTATGAGACTAGGGGCTCTGCTATTAATGAGGATGACTTAGAGCGTATCGATAAGCTTAATGAATTACGAGGAGTGATTGTTTTCACAGATCCAGATTATAATGGAGAACGTATTCGGAAAATCATCATGGAAGCTGTTCCGACAGCAAAGCATGCTTTTTTGAACCGTGGTGAAGCAAGTCCAAAATCTAAGACAAGAGGTCGTTCCTTGGGAGTTGAGCATGCAAATTTTGAAGATATTCAGAAGGCACTGGCTGGAGTTCTAGGTAGTTACGATGATGATAATCAGTTTGATATCAGTAAATCAGATCTCATGAAGTTAGGACTTTTGATGGGATCGGATAGCCGTAAACGTCGAGAATATTTGGGGGAAGCGTTTCGCATTGGTTATTGCAATGGAAAGCAGCTTTTAAAACGTTTGGAATTGTTTGGAATTACTTTAGAAGAACTTGAAGAGGTCATGGCGAAATACTAGGGTTATTAGTGCTCTTAGAAATTAAGAAGTCGCTAAAGTTGCTGCTAAATAGTTTCTTTTAGCAGTTAAGATAATTAAGAATCTGATTTAATTTTGAATTAAAGTAACAAGAATCCTGATATTAAAATAAGAAAAGAGAATAAATGAGAATTGCAGATTATAGCGTGACCAAGGCTGTTCTTGAACGTCATGGTTTTACCTTTAAGAAGTCTTTTGGACAGAACTTCTTAACAGATACAAATATTTTACAAAAGATTGTTGATACGGCCGAGATTGACAAAAATGTCAATGTTATCGAAATTGGGCCTGGTATTGGAGCATTAACAGAATTCCTAACTGAAAATGCTGCGGAAGTTATGGCATTTGAAATTGATGAGCGATTGGTTCCGATTTTGGAAGATACTCTGCGTGATCATGATAATGTTAAAGTGATTAATGAAGACGTTCTCAAGGCAGATTTACAGACACGTGTCAAAGAATTTGAAAATCCAAATCTACCAATCAAGGTTGTAGCCAATCTACCATACTATATTACGACACCAATTTTAATGCATTTGATTGAGAGTAAGATTCCTTTTGCAGAATTTGTTGTTATGATGCAAAAAGAAGTTGCAGATCGTATTTCTGCTGAGCCCAATACAAAGGCCTATGGTTCGTTATCCATCGCTGTGCAATATTATATGACTGCTAAGGTGGCATTCGTTGTCCCTCGTACAGTTTTTGTGCCAGCACCTAATGTTGACTCGGCTATTTTGAAGATGACACGCCGTAAGCAACCTTTAGTTGAAGTTAAAGACGAAGATTTCTTTTTCCGTGTATCAAAGGCTAGTTTTGTGCATCGTCGCAAGACGCTTTGGAATAATCTGACAAGTCATTTTGGTAAGTCTGAAGAAGTTAAAAACAAGCTTGAGCAGGCTTTGGAAAATGCAGCTATAAAACCTTCTATTCGCGGAGAGGCGCTGTCTATTTCTGATTTTGCACGTCTCTCAGATGCTTTGAGAGAAGCTGGTCTATAATTCAAAAATCCCGCTGAATGTCAGTGGGATTTTAGCTATGCGGAGAAAGGGAGTTGAACCCTCACGCTTGAAAAAGCACATGCGCCTGAAGCATGCGTGTCTGCCATTCCACCACCTCCGCAGATGATATGCCTATTATACTGCAATCTATTGAAAATGCAAGGAGGCTCATGGGAAATGGAAGATCAGTTTTTTTGTTCCAGAAAAGCTTTTTAATTTGTGATATAATAGGGCTATTAAACGATTGAGGAGTTCACTTGCAAGGAAGAATTATCAAAGCACTGGCAGGTTTCTATTATGTAGAGCATGATGGTGTTGTATACCAGACGCGTGCGCGAGGAAATTTTAGAAAAAAAAGACAAACACCTTACGTTGGGGATTTTGTCGAATTTTCAGCAGAGGAAAATTCAGAAGGTTATATCCTTAAAATTGGTCAACGAATCAATAGTTTAGTGCGTCCACCCATTGTCAATATAGATCAGGCTGTGGTCATTATGTCTGCTAAGGAACCGGATTTCAATAGTAATCTTCTGGACCGTTTTTTGGTTTTACTAGAGCATAAGAATATAAAACCTGTAATTTATATTTCTAAGATGGATTTGGTTGAAGATGATTCAGAAATGAAGGCCATTCAAAAACAGTATCAAAAAATTGGTTTTGATTTTGTCTTCAGTTTGGAAGAACTATTGTCGCTCTTGACTGACAAAATAACAGTCTTTATGGGACAGACAGGTGTTGGAAAATCAACCTTGTTGAACCGTATTGCCCCAGAGTTGAAGTTGGAAACAGGTGAGATTTCAGACAGTTTAGGTCGTGGACGTCATACTACAAGGGCTGTAAGTCTTTATGATGTTCATGGAGGGAAGATTGCTGATACACCAGGATTCTCTTCGCTAGATTATGAAGTGGATAATGCCGAGGACTTGAGTGAAGCTTTTCCAGAAATCCGTCAAGCTAGTCATGGCTGTAAATTCCGTTCTTGTACTCATACCCATGAGCCTTCTTGTGCTGTTAAGGATGAGGTTGAAGATGGCCAAATATGGCAAGTCCGTTATGATAATTACCTTCAATTTTTAAGTGAAATTGAAAACCGTCGTGAAACATATAAAAAAACTGTAAAAAGAAAGTAGGTCTCTCATGTCTTATAAAATTGCTCCGTCTATCCTAGCTGCTGACTATGCTAATTTTGCTTCAGAACTAGCTCGTATTGATGCATCAGGTGCGGAATATGTTCACATTGATATTATGGATGGTCAATTTGTCCCTAATATCAGTTGGGGAGCAGATGTGGTCGCTAGCATGCGTAAACATAGCAAGTTGGTTTTTGATTGCCACCTTATGGTTGTTGATCCTGAGCGTTATGTGGATGCCTATGCACAAGCAGGAGCAGATATCATGACTATTCATGTTGAAGCCACTAAACATATCCATGGTGCCCTCCAGAAAATCAAAGCTGCTGGTATGAAAGCAGGTGTTGTGATTAATCCTGGAACCCCAGTCGAGGCACTTATTCCTGTACTTGATTTAGTAGATCAAGTACTTATCATGACTGTAAATCCAGGTTTTGGTGGTCAAGCGTTCATTCCAGAAATGATGTCTAAAGTAGAGCGTGTTGTGGAGCTTCGTGAAAAAGGTGGCTATTCATTCGATATTGAAGTTGATGGTGGTGTAGATAATAATACTATTGCAGCGTGTGCCAAGGCGGGAGCTAATGTTTTTGTAGCAGGCTCTTACCTCTTCAAAAATCCTGATTTGACAGCGCAAGTTCAAACGCTTCGTGATGCTATCGATGCCTAAAATAGCTTTATTTGTCGGTGGTGAGCTAGAGTGGTTCACTACCGATTTTGATTATTTTGTTGGGGTGGATCGCGCGTGCTTACGTTTGTTGGAGTTAGGTTTACCTATTGATTTAGCTGTCGGAGACTTTGATTCAGTATCTCGGTCAGAGTTAGAGATGATTCAATCAGCTGCCAAAGATTGTATGATTGCTCCAGCTGAAAAGGATGATACGGATACAGAGTTAGCTCTAAAAATTATATTTCAATTATATCCTGAGGCGGAAGTAACTATTTTCGGTGCTTTTGGTGGCAGAATTGATCATATGTTATCAAATATATTTTTGGTCGGCGATCCTGAATTAGCTCCTTTTATGAGATGTATCTGTTTGCGAGATAAGCAAAATAAGATTACTTATTATCCAGAAGGAAGTTATAAAGTTTTACCAGAACCCGGAATGACATATGTTTCTTTTTTACATGAAGGTGATGGAAAACTGACGATTTTGGGAGCAAAATACGAATTAACTAATATGAATTATTTCCAGAAGAAAATCTATTCTAGCAATGAATTCGTTGATGGTCCAATTCAAGTGATTGTGCCAAATGGATATGTGATTGTCATCCAGACTAAAGATAGGAGTTAGTATGATCTATCTACTTACACTTTTAACTTTATTAAGCTTGGGGATTCTTATTTCTCTTTTCTTGAAGAATATGGAGTTAAAAGAACAGATTAATAAGAGTTTGGAAGAAAATGCAGATAATCTTTCAGATCAAGTTTCGTTTCAATTGGAAAGTTTTGCTAAGACAAACCAATTGGAAACGACAAAGCAATTGAACCAATTGCAGATGGAACTATATCAACAGTTGACAGATATCCGAGAGGTTTTACATCAAAATTTGTCTGATAATCGAGACCGTTCTGACCAACGCCTTGAGCAAATAAACCAAAGCTTAACCAAAGCTGTTAAAGATATGCAGGATTCCAATGAGAAACGTTTGGAACAAATGCGTCAGACAGTTGAAGAGAAACTTGAGCAAAACTTACAAACACGTTTACAAGCCTCTTTTGAGACGGTTTCAAGACAATTAGAGTCGGTTAACCAGGGCTTGGGGGAAATGAAAAATGTAGCCAAGGATGTTGGAAGTCTTAACAAGGTTCTTTCAAATACAAAAACACGAGGTATTTTGGGTGAGCTTCAATTAGGACAAATTATTGAAGATATATTGACTGTTAATCAGTACGAGCGAGAATTTCCTACGGTATCAGGTTCAAGTGAACGAGTTGAATATGCAATCAAAATGCCAGGAAACCATAAAGATGAATATATCTACCTTCCCATTGATTCTAAGTTTCCTTTGGAAGATTACTATCGTCTGGAAGATGCTTATGAATCTGGTAATAAAGAGGAAATTGAGAATCACCGTAAGTCACTTTTGACTAGTATTAAGCGATTTGCAAAGGATATTAACAAGAAGTATCTTAACCCACCTGAAACCACAAATTTTGGCATATTGTTTTTGCCGACGGAAGGACTTTATGCTGAGGTAGTACGCCAACCAGCCTTCTTTGATGCCCTTCGTCGCGAGGAGAATATTGTTATCGCAGGTCCGTCAACCTTATCAGCACTTTTAAATTCATTGTCTGTAGGATTTAGAACTTTGAATATTCAAAAGAATGCGGATGATATTAGTAAAATTTTAGGCAACGTCAAGTTAGAGTTTGGTAAGTTTGGAGACATGCTTGCTAAGGCTCAGAAACAATTGAATACGGCAAGTAAAACAGTCGATAGTCTTCTTAACACAAGGAGTAGGGCAATTGTTAGAGCTCTTGATACAATTGAAACCTATCAAGACAGTGCGACACAAAGTTTGTTGGATTTACCACGATTAGAAAACGAGGACAAGCATGAAGATTAATCAAATGAAAAAAGACGAGTATTTTGAAGGCTTTTATCTGATTAAGCGTGCAGAGGTACGTAAGACAAGAGCGGGAAAGGACTATATTGCCTTTACCTTCCAGGATGATTCCGGTGAGATTTCAGGAAATTTATGGGACGCTCAGCCATATAATGTTGAAGAATTTACTGCTGGTAAGGTAGTTCATATGGAAGGACGCCGAGAGGTTTATAATAATACTCCTCAGGTCAATCAAATTACCTTGCGACTCCCTTCATTTGGTGAGCCAAATGATCCAGCTGATTTCAAAGAGAAACCACCAGTAAATCCTTCCGAAGTACGTGAATACCTAGAGCAAATGATTTTCAAGATTGAGGAAGCAACTTGGCAGCGTGTTGTTCGTGCCCTTTATCGTAAGTATAATAAAGAGTTTTTCACTTTTCCAGCTGCTAAAACAAATCACCATGCCTTTGAAAGTGGACTAGCCTATCATACAGCTACTATGGTTCGCCTAGCGGATAGCATTGGAGATATTTATCCAGAGCTAAATAAGAATCTGCTCTTTGCAGGAATTATGCTCCATGACCTAGCTAAGGTCATTGAACTTACTGGTCCTGAACATACTGAGTATACGGTTCGTGGAAACTTGATTGGTCATATTGCTTTGATTGATGAAGAAATCACCAAAGTTCTTGTTGAGCTGAATATTGATGATACGCGTGAGGATGTCGTTGTTTTGCGTCATGTCATTCTCAGCCATCACGGACAACTAGAGTACGGTAGTCCAGTGCGCCCCCGTATTATGGAAGCAGAGATTATTCATATGATTGATAATCTTGATGCCAGTATGATGATGATGACGACAGCCCTTAACCTAGTAGGACCAGGAGAAATGACAAATCGTCTCTTTGCTATGGATAATCGTTCCTTCTACAAGCCAAAATTTGATTGAAATCGAAATTAAGCGAGCATTTCATATGAAAATGTTCGTTTTTTGCTGTATTATGGTATAATAGTTAAAAAGTACAGAAAATATAGGTAACATATGAAATTAAAACGAAGTGAGCGTATGGTAGTGATTTCAAACTACCTGATTAATAATCCTTATCAATTGACAAGCCTCAACACCTTTGCAGAGCGTTATGAAGCTGCAAAGTCTTCAATCTCAGAAGATGTTGCTATCATTAAAAAAGCTTTTGAGGAAAGTCAAATAGGAGAAATCGAAACAGTAACTGGTGCATCTGGCGGTGTTATGTTTACACCGACTATTTCTGATGAAGATGCGAGAAGTCTGGTTGAAGATCTTTGTAAGCGTCTTTCCGAGAGTGATCGTATCTTACCAGGTGGTTATCTCTACCTATCTGATTTACTGAGTACACCCTCGATTTTGAAAAATGTTGGTCGTATTATTGCTAGTGCTTTTAAAGGGCAAAAAATTGATGCTGTAATGACTGTTGCAACTAAAGGAGTTCCTTTAGCAAATGCAGTAGCAGATGTCTTGAACATTCCATTTGTTATTGTTCGTCGTGACCTGAAAATCACAGAAGGTTCAACCGTATCGGTAAACTACGTTAGTGGTTCAAGTGATCGTATTGAAAAAATGTTCCTTTCCAAACGTAGTTTGAAACCTAATAGCCGCGTCCTTATTGTTGATGATTTTCTTAAAGGTGGTGGTACCATTACGGGTATGATTAGCTTGCTTTCAGAATTTGATAGTGAGTTAGTAGGTGTAGCTGTATTTGCAGAAAATGCTAAAGGCGATCGTGATATCCATGAATATAAATCATTACTTACTGTTTCTGACATCGATGTAAAAGCACAAAAAGTAGAAGTTGAAGTAGGTAATATTTTCGATAAATCAAAAGCTTAAAACGTAATTCCTAATTTGATGATTAGGAATTTTTCTTTTTAACAAGAAAGTCTTGACAATAATTATCAAAAAATGATACTATATTAGACGGTACTTTTTACTTTTGGTCTCTCAAAAGTGTACAGAGACGTGCTGACATAAGTTGCAAAAGTACACACAGATATGGGCTGTCACCAAGTGCCATATCAACCAAAAATAAAAAAACACAGGAGAATGTAGATGCCTACAATTAACCAATTGGTTCGTAAACCACGTCAATCAAAAGTTGTTAAATCTAAATCACCAGCTTTGAACGTTGGTTACAACAGCCACAAAAAAGTTCAAACTAACGTATCTTCACCACAAAAACGTGGTGTTGCAACACGTGTTGGAACAATGACACCTAAAAAACCTAACTCAGCCCTTCGTAAATTCGCTCGTGTACGTTTGAGTAACCTTATCGAAGTTACTGCTTACATCCCAGGTATCGGACACAACCTCCAAGAACACAGCGTTGTTCTTATCCGTGGTGGACGTGTAAAAGACCTTCCAGGGGTACGTTACCACATCGTCCGTGGTGCACTTGATACTGCAGGTGTAGCTGATCGTAAACAAAGCCGTTCTAAATACGGTGCTAAACGTCCTAAAGGATAAGAAGGGAGATAAGATAAAATGAGTCGTAAGAATAGAGCGCCTAAACGCGAAGTATTGGCAGATCCATTGTACAATTCAAAAATCGTTACACGTCTTATCAACCGTGTAATGCTTGACGGTAAACGTGGTACTGCTGCAACAATCGTATACGATGCTTTCGAGCAAATCAAAGAAGCAACTGGAAACGATGCTCTTGAAGTATTTGAAACAGCTATGGACAACATCATGCCTGTACTTGAAGTACGTGCACGTCGTGTCGGTGGTTCAAACTACCAAGTCCCAGTTGAAGTTCGTCCAGAACGTCGTACAACTCTTGGTCTTCGTTGGTTGGTTAACGCATCACGTGCGCGTGGTGAACACACTATGAAAGATCGTCTTGCAAAAGAAATCATGGATGCTGCAAACAACACTGGTGCATCAGTTAAGAAACGTGAAGATACTCACAAAATGGCTGAAGCAAACCGTGCCTTTGCACACTTCCGCTGGTAATCATAAGTTTCAAGCTGAATTACAGTCATATATTCATAAGCTAAGATTATGGATTTGTAATAGGCTGACTCTGAATTCAAATAATATAATTCATATCATTTGAAAACCAGTTAAATATTAGTGAAAAAACGGGTAGGTCCTGCCTATCCGTTTTTTGACAATAATGTTATAATAAATAAGTAAACTAAAATATTTATAGGAGAATAAACCTAATGGCACGCGAATTTTCACTTGCAAAAACTCGTAATATCGGTATCATGGCCCACGTCGATGCCGGTAAAACAACTACAACAGAGCGTATCCTTTACTACACTGGTAAAATTCACAAGATCGGTGAAACTCACGAAGGTGCATCACAAATGGACTGGATGGAGCAAGAGCAAGAACGTGGTATCACAATCACTTCTGCCGCTACAACAGCACAATGGAATGGCCACCGTGTTAACATCATCGATACACCAGGGCACGTGGACTTCACTATCGAAGTACAGCGTTCACTCCGTGTATTGGATGGTGCGGTAACCGTTCTTGACTCACAATCAGGTGTAGAACCTCAAACTGAAACAGTTTGGCGTCAAGCAACTGAGTATGGTGTTCCACGTATCGTATTTGCCAACAAAATGGATAAAATCGGTGCAGACTTCCTTTACTCAGTAAGCACACTTCACGATCGTCTTCAAGCAAACGCACACCCAATCCAATTGCCAATCGGTGCTGAAGATGATTTCCGTGGTATCATTGACTTGATTAAAATGAAAGCTGAAATCTATACTAATGACCTTGGTACAGATATTCTTGAAGAAGATATTCCAGCTGATTACGTTGATCAAGCAAACGAATACCGTGAAAAATTGATCGAAGCAGTTGCTGAAACTGACGAAGATTTGATGATGAAATACCTTGAAGGTGAAGAAATCACTAACGAGGAATTGAAAGCAGCTATCCGTCGTGCAACAATCAACGTTGAATTCTTCCCAGTTCTTTGTGGTTCTGCCTTCAAGAACAAAGGTGTTCAATTGATGCTTGATGCGGTTATCGATTACCTTCCAAGCCCACTTGATATCCCTGCAATTAAAGGTATCAACCCAGATACAGACGAAGAAGAAACTCGTCCAGCATCTGATGATGAGCCATTTGCAGCTCTTGCCTTCAAGATCATGACTGACCCATTTGTAGGTCGTTTGACATTTATCCGTGTTTACTCAGGTATCCTTCAATCAGGTTCATACGTAATGAACACATCTAAAGGTAAACGTGAACGTATCGGACGTATCCTTCAAATGCACGCTAACAGCCGTCAAGAAATTGAACAAGTATACGCTGGTGATATCGCCGCTGCTATCGGTTTGAAAGATACTACAACTGGTGATTCATTGACTGATGAAAAAGCTAAAGTTATTCTTGAGTCAATCGAAGTTCCAGAACCAGTTATCCAATTGATGGTTGAGCCTAAGACTAAAGCTGACCAAGATAAGATGGGTATTGGTCTTCAAAAACTTGCTGAAGAAGATCCAACATTCCGTGTTGAAACTAACCCTGAAACTGGTGAAACAGTTATCTCTGGTATGGGTGAACTTCACCTTGATGTCCTTGTTGACCGTTTGAAACGTGAACACAAAGTTGAAGCAAACGTAGGTGCTCCACAAGTATCATACCGTGAAACATTCCGTGCAGCTACACAAGCACGTGGATTCTTCAAACGTCAATCTGGTGGTAAAGGTCAGTTTGGTGATGTTTGGATTGAATTTACTCCAAATGAAGAAGGTAAAGGTTTCGAATTCGAAAATGCTATCGTCGGTGGTGTGGTTCCACGTGAATTCATCCCTGCAGTAGAAAAAGGATTGGAAGAATCTATGGCTAACGGTGTCCTTGCTGGATACCCAATGGTTGACATCAAAGCTAAACTTTATGATGGTTCATACCACGATGTCGATTCATCTGAAACAGCCTTCAAGATTGCTGCATCTCTTGCACTTAAAGAAGCTGCTAAGACTGCACAACCAACTATTCTTGAGCCAATGATGCTTGTAACTATCACTGTTCCAGAAGAGAACCTTGGTGATGTTATGGGTCACGTTACTGCTCGTCGTGGACGTGTTGATGGTATGGAAGCACACGGTAACAGCCAAATCGTTCGTGCCTATGTACCACTTGCTGAAATGTTCGGTTATGCAACAACACTTCGTTCTGCAACTCAAGGACGTGGTACATTCATGATGGTATTCGACCACTATGAAGATGTTCCTAAATCAGTTCAAGAAGAAATCATCAAGAAAAATTCTGGTGAAGCTTAATTAGAAGTTTTTAAGTTAAGGTGCTTATGAAAGTAAGTGCCTTTTTCTATTTGCATTTTCCTGAAAAAAATTATATAATAGGGATGTTAAAAGGTTAAATGAAAGCGCTCAAGTTAATCTTTTCACAATAGGGAGAGCTTGCTCTCAAAATTATATTTATTTGATTTTCATAAGGAGGAAATCACTAATGGTAGTTAAAGTTGGTATTAACGGTTTCGGTCGTATCGGTCGTCTTGCTTTCCGTCGTATCCAAAACGTAGAAGGTGTTGAAGTTACTCGCATCAATGACCTTACAGATCCTACAATGCTTGCACATTTGTTGAAATATGACACAACTCAAGGTCGTTTCAACGGAACTGTTGAAGTAAAAGAAGGTGGATTTGAAGTTAACGGTAAATTCGTTAAGGTTTCTGCTGAACGTGACCCAGAACAAATTGACTGGGCTAACGACGGTGTAGAAATCGTTCTTGAAGCAACTGGTTTCTTTGCAACTAAAGCAGCTGCTGAAAAACACTTGCACGCTAATGGTGGTGCTAAGAAAGTTGTTATCACTGCTCCTGGTGGAAACGATGTTAAAACAATCGTATTTAACACTAACCACGATATCCTTGACGGTACTGAAACAGTTATCTCAGGTGCTTCATGTACTACAAACTGCTTGGCACCAATGGCTAAAGCATTGCAAGATAACTTTGGTGTTAAACAAGGTTTGATGACTACTATCCACGCTTACACTGGAGACCAAATGATCCTTGATGGACCACACCGTAAAGGTGATTTGCGTCGTGC
>OKER01000208.1_pt1 | contig 16340 bp, 26 predicted proteins | sample 1610031 | NCBI WGS metagenome assembly OKER01 (sample SAMN04436611, study PRJEB24849) | human gut metagenome | biome: human gut; feature: NICU; material: stool | host: Homo sapiens | place: USA: Saint Louis, MO | collected 2009-12-31
GCCACCACCGGACGATCGAATTCCTCCGGCCATAAACGTTCCTTTGATAGATGAAACCTTCCGGAAAAAAGTTTCTTATTTCTGGCGTGTAAAAATAGACTTCAACGGGCAGTCCCGAAGCGCGAAAGGGGTCAGGGATTTGATCCCCCCTACCCCTGGCTGCAGCTGCCTCTGTCGAGGTGGAGGTCGTCATTCCGGCTGCGCCGGCGGCGAATGCGGTTCGCATTGCGTGGGCCGGCGTATCTCAGACGTTCAATGAACACCAGTTGTTATACCGGCGATCAGGATCCTGTCTCGGTAGCGGAGCCTCCATCGGCCTGCAGTACGCTTTCTGGTAGCCGTTCATCTAATGGCTGGTTCTCGAACACCTTCATGCCAAACTGACCGATCCAGGTGCTGACTGAGTTGATGTTCCCTGCGATGAAGTCGGTCACCTCGGCGATCAATCCTTTAACGACGACATCCGTACTCTGACGCCAGTAATTCTCAATCGCGACCAGCAACGGATCGGAACCATTACTGACAGATTGTTCACCTACGCTATACGTTTTTTTCTTCGCGCTATCGGTGATACATCGCAGCTGGCTGGTCTGGACGGCCCCAGCCTCTGCAGCGATGACCTGCATCGTCAACGTAGCCACTTTGTTCCCGTCTGCATCAGCGCTGGATGCATAGAACATGGAAAGCGTCAGATCCGTGCGTTGATACATCATTGCTTACCTCCACGACGATGACGTGAACGGCGACCACCGGGAACCATTGTCTGTTGTTCCTGCACCAACTCCCCCTCTAAAGGCTACAGATCCAGTGCAGGTGATGAAACAGGGGCCGGAGCAATATCATGTGCAATCGTCAGTTTCAGCAGTGGGCGGCCGCCCTGGACGTGCTCAAAATGGATGCCATGTACGGCTTCATTCATTCGTGACTGACCATCCGTCTCCAGAACGGTCAAAACACCATCAACGTATTCAATTTTGAAACTCTTCATCGGGTTCTCTCTGTTGCTGTTTTCTTGCTGTGGCAGGTCCAGCACAATGACTCCAGATTAAAGTCATCATCGGTACCGCCATGAGCTTTAGGAATGATGTGGTCGACACTTGAGGCTTTCGTGGCAATACCGTCTCGCCTGCAGTTCTGACAAAGGTATTTATCCCTCTTCATGATACGGGCCCGTTTAATTTCCCACGGTCGACCATAACCACGTTCCTGCCGAGTTTTTCCGGGCTGATAGTTACGCCAGCCATCACCAGCGTGTTGCTGCCTATGCATCTCACAGTATCCTCCGACATCATTGGTCACAGCCGTGCATCCTCTGTGCCGGCAAGGTCGTTTAGCTCGTGGCGGCATAAACATCCTCGAGCATGAGTTGAGGGAGAAGAGTTAAAGCGGCACTGTCGATGGGAAACTCTGAAACGGGCAGCGATGAGCATGACAATCCGTCACACTCAATCGCCACCAGCTTCTCGTCTACGTATGCAATTTTTAAGTTCTTCATCGCGTTACCTTTTGCGAATAAAAAAGCCCCGCAGATGCGAGGCTACTGGTTAAATATCAGGGTGTTACTGTGAAAGCTCAGAGTGTAAGGTTGCGGCTCAGCCTATCTGTGGTGGGACACAGTTAAATATTGTACTTGCAGAGGAATGGCTGATTAGCTCTGCTTAAGGAACTTTAAAATGGAAGAAGAAATTAAATATAACATCGAGGTGGATTGCTCAACTCTGGAGTCTGCAGCAAAAGAAATAAGAGCTCTCAAAGGTCTTCTGGCAACTATGTTTGTTTGCCTTGATCAGGATATGAAGGGTGTCGTAATACATCAACTTTCGCAGATTGATGATGAATACAACCAGAAAAACTTGGAGATGCTAAAGCAAATCCAACATATCCATAATCGACCTTAATAGCTATGGCAGACGGTTACAGGCTGTCTGCCGATCTATTATTTATTTCGATATCTTAATTGTAGTTCCGCAATCTTACAGTCCATAAAGTGTAGTAGTGCCTCAGCAGCATCTAACCGTTTGAATACCTCATCAATGTTTGGCTGCATACCTGAAGCGTATATCTTACCCTGCGTTTGAATGCTCCAAGCACTGACAGAGGTCAGGGTATTATCCGGTTTATAACACTCTGCAGAGGAAATTGCCGCTGAGACTACAAGCTCCTGCAGGTCTGGGCGATCATGTTCCACCACCAGAGATTCATCATTCGCATTGACATCATAAGATAAGGTAAACGGAGCGGTAGCCTTGCCTGATATAACCCTCTCGACCAGCACGCAACCAGACTGAATGACTTTAAATCTGACTTTGACCCCACAGACAATGCCATCATTAATCTGTTGAAGGTTTGTAATAGTGACTTTCAACGTTTTCAAGTTGCTTCTCCTCATTATCTCTTAAAAGGGATATCGTTTTTTTATCCCTTAGAGGGGATAGACTTTCGCACCGATTCGTAAATCCGCTCACAGGGCATTCCTGTTTCCCCTGATTGGTTTTGTCACATATTCTCGTCCAGGATGTCCTCAAGCCATGAAACCGGCTAAAAAAAAGGCCGCATAGATATGCGACCTTTGGTTAGTACCAGTTAGAAAACTAAAATCTCTCAGGAGCCACCCAAGAGAGGCTTTTCTGCTTTTTAACTGACCACTGCCGTTTCGGTGTTGGCTGGCAGTGATAACGTGATGATAGCTTCATTTAAGTTATCGATAGCATTTAAATATCGAAAGAGCTCATTGAACCAATCATTTTCAACTTGCCGGAACATTCAACCAGAGCAACAGGCTTCTATGCTGGTCTTTTGAGAGCAATTATCAGTTCGCCCTAACGAGGCTGGTAACTAACATATTATTCGATGGTTCCTTAGACAGTGACCCATAAATCTAATTGTTTAATGTACCATTGGATGGGCACACAAATAACCACACCATCCCCAAAGTTAACAGATTTGATAACACACCCTTGTGGCGGAAAAAATTCCGCACCAGTCTGGGGCCGGATCGAGCGCTCAATGCCGTAACGATAACCGCATGGTAGTTGTGGTAGTAAGTTTACTGTCATGAGTGGCTACTTAGTTAAGAGTGGTTTGAGATCCTATAGTGCATGACCCCACCTGAATTAGATACAAACATTTCGATGCTGAAAGCTTGAATGTCTTGTTTTCAGATTTTTTGTTCACTTAAGGCCACTTATTTCATGTGCTATGCCTGTTACTTACTCACCGCCCGATAGTACGCCTGCCAGCGATACTTATCCAAACGGAGCTGGCGCAGGCATTGAGCGGTTTCTACATCAGACTGTAAATCTTCATCGCTGTCATTCCCTGCGTCACTTGCTTTGCACGGCGGACTCATCAAATCCGGGGATGGAGTTGGCAGCATCGATGGCGCGCTGACGCAACTGCACAGCAGCATCATCAAACCTACACACAGTACGATTCGGAGACTGAACATATTTCACCACGTCGCGGGTTATTGTTTTGTAGATGACCTTACCCGCTTCGTTAGCAGTCGCGGCCTTTTCCTCTACAGGCTTAATGGCATTCTCGGCCTTCTCTCTCTTCTTCGCAGCCTGAGCATTGATGTGATCAGCGTGGGAACTCCATCCCATACGCCATGAAATGGCACAGGACATTAGCAGGATTGCTATTGCGATGATAACGGCGGTTAAGCGACTCATCTTTGCTCCCATAAACACACTTCACGCTCAATTTCCCTCCGGGTAATAAGTCCTTTCCACTGCTTACCTTTGGCATAGGTCCAGCGGCGCAGCTGATCACACGCACCTTTCTGGTCACCCTGGTTGATTTTGCGAAGCAGAGTAGAGGTCTGGAAGTTCCCGGCTCCGACGTTATAGGCGAATGAGTACAGAGCCCCACGCATTGTTTCTGGGATCGGTTTTTTGATGTAAGGGTTGATCTGCCAGGCGACGGTATTCAGGTCTTTATTTAGTAGCGCCCGACACTCTGCCTCGGTATAGGTTTTGCCGAGCATGATGTCTTTACCTGTGTGGCCGTAACAAACCGTCCAGACACCTACCACATCCTGATAAGGCTCGTATCGCACTCCCTCAAGCCCATCATTACCCGTCGGGCCAGTAATGAGTGCAGAGGCAATCGCAAAGGCTCCACCGCCGACTGCAGCAAGAACGCTTTTACGTAGTGTCGGAGACATTATTCACCTCGCACAGCTTTTCGCCGGTCTTCTTTAATTTTGAAATACAGATTCGTCAGGTATGTCAGCAAGCCAAATACCAGACTTCCCAGAACACCAATAGCGGCCCACTGGGATGGGGATACTTTGTCGAGCAATTGCAACATCCAGAACCCCGCGTTACCTGCGGACGTTCCGTAGGCAATACCTGTTGTTAGCTTGTCCATTCGATACATACTCCACCTCCGGATTAACGGGGTGCTTTGTGCGTGTAGGGGGTCAGGCCCATCGGGCTGATTTAACAACGAGCCGTATCGATGATGATTCCCGTGAGCCTGAAATGAAAAAGGCCACGCAAATGCGCAGCCTTCAAATGATGTTTACCTTTTCTTTCTGAAGCGCCCTATTGATGGCGTAAAAAAGCCCGCCTGAAGGCGGGCAGAAAGTAGGCATTCTAGGTAGTAACGAAACGAAGGAACTCCTAATAGTCCGAGCTACCGATTTACCAGGAAGCATTCACTTTTGCCGTTACGTTCTATAAACATAGAAGGGCAACCGCAAAAGTAAACCCACTATGAAATATTCAATATGCTTAGTGACAGTGTGGTGCCGGGTGCCTCCCGGTGAGCATGCCCCAGTCGGCATGGCCCGCGCTGCATTTACAGGTTTCTGTAACTGACTGGTCGCCCCTCCGCATAGGGGGATTCACCACCTCAATAATTTATGATGCAAACATTTAAAGTGTCAATATCTGACCATACCGCCAGCGCCTCTGCCATAATATAAGCCAACAACGCCCACTTAAATTGTATGCATTCTAATACTTAAAGCTATTGCGAAGCCCTGACTCTATGTAGCACTCACTGATATCAGGTAAATGCGAGGTAAGTAAAATGCTATCTACTGAAAACCAAAGAATTTCAGAGATTTTTGAACGTTTGGCAGAAATAGCAGCTAAAACTGCTGAATTAACAAGCAACCCTAATCTATCCCCTGCTCAAAAGCAGGCAGCATGTGACAGTTACTTTAGCGAACATGATCAGTTAACAACCGAAGCCCTAGAGATCTTCAAAAAAATCACTAAAAATCCTCGGTGAATGCTGAAGCATGTGAGATTGCGTATGCAATACGACGATATGACAGGGGTATTGATGCAGCGCATCTCGCGAATACCCGCACGGGCGGGGTTTTCGTTATATTCAGATTGTCGCTTTTTGTCGCTGCCGAGTGGCGCAGCTCTGCCAAGCATGAAGGAATTATCTAACTTTCTGGCCCATTTTCAATACCAAAAAGGCAACATAGCACTTTTTGCTAATCCGCATGAATCGCCTTATGAACAGAAAGGAAAGCTTTTGCTCTGAATATTTCAAGGCACCAGCGCACTCTTTTCCGGGCCTCACTGTCTGTTAACCATGGAGCCACCAGCTGTATTTCCCGTGTTATGTCTGAGATTTTTTTGCGGGTGGTGTAATAGTTAACGCCAACGAGATAAACAGGATCACCCGTTTCAAATATCGCCAGTACACATCGTTCAACAAATTCAACATCATCCTCAGTGATCGCAGCGTCAATGGCGACAGTTGGAGGTTTTGGCCACAAAATGGCATGCGCCCTGCTTAGTGCCTGCCGCCCGCGATAGCCTTCACTCCTTGCCTGCTCGATTGCTGCCGTAAAGCGCTCTAATGCTCTATCTGACCAGTGATCACCCTTCATACCTCGCCAGCATGAATGTCCTGATGGTTTGCGCGGGGCCGCACCTCCTCTCATACCTTCTCCCCATACAGTAAGCAGCGATTTTATCCAAGCGGACTGAATGCCATTAAGGGGAGTGAATCGGCCCAGCCAGCTTTTGCGCGGGGCGGCGGCCACAGTTTCTAATCCTGCACGGTGTAGACGGCGTTGACGTGGTGTCATTCGGTTCCTCTCCTTACTACGCCAGAACGCCGAGCGCGTATGCCCGGTCCAGCAATTTAATAATTAATACCGGCTGGGTGCCGTATTCACGCTCAAAAGCGGCAGGGTCATGGTGCAAAGCGCGGTGGTGCTTGCGGCATAATGGGATCGTAAAAATATCGTGGGCCTTGGTGCCTACGCCGCCCTGCCCCCAGCCAATAAGATGATGTGCATCATCTGCAGGCTGCCCACAGCACATACACGGCTGTTTTTTAACCCATGAGATAAAGTCAGCTGATAACCATCGGCTCCGCTTAGGTCTCGCGAATAGTGTCGCCGGTGCAACAGGATCGACGTTCACTGGAACCAGAGGTTTGCCCGGCGTTGTTTTTGCCGTTGGCCTGATTGCTTTTTCGATACGGGGAGAAAGAATGCTGGTGGCCGGTACCGACGGAACAATCTCACTCTCCCTGTAAACCGATTTAATCCCATCGTCTTTAATACGCAGGGATCGGCGCGCCATTTCTTCTGTAATTTCATCGCCAATACCGGCGCCCACCAGCATAGCTCCGCCAGTGACAATGAGCGCTGAGCGTCCAGTCCAAGCGCGATGCGGGCAGTGTCGATTACCCAGTCAGCGTTGTTAACACCTACCAGTTGATCGAGGGTTTGTTCCGTTTGGTTTTTCAGCTCATTATCACAGTGCCAGCATGCGATTATTACACCCGTCGAATGGCGAAACGGGACGAGCTCACGGTGATGGTAATCGGAATGTGTCCACTGACAGTTTTTAACCTGCCGGCGCAACCATGACTCGAGGGCACTAACCCCACCAGCTGCAGTGATAACTGCCTTCTTCATGAAAAAAGGTCTGATCCCCATATCATCCCGCAACGGCTGCCGGGCATCAGGAAGACGTCCACTGGGTATCTTTTTCATGCTTGCTGGCGGTATTTCAACAAGAACTCGGCCAGCACCGAATAACGGCATTAATTCACTACCCGGCTTAAGCAGCACAATTCCAAGATGGCGTGCAATATCCACGTTAAGCAAAGCTCGCATCAGTCCCTCCACATCTTCTGTATGTAGGTCCTGTCAATCCGTGGCGGCTTCTTCGATTCCGGCAACAGCACGCGGATCTCCCACGATGCAAAGTCTCTGGACAAGCTTTTCTCAACCACACAGTTATTTTTACGGTATCGCTCCACCAGCTCTGTAGCCTCAGCCTCTGACAGTTGCTCGTGTAAAAACCAACTTTTCTTCATGGCTGATCACCGAACAGTCGCAAAAACTCAATCGCTCTTTCACGCGCACCGGGTTCTTCAGCGATCATTTCCTGCAGCAGCTGCACGGCGAGCATAGGCTCCTTACGCCCGACGATGGAAATTCCTCTGGAGACACGGCGAGAGAGTTTTATAAAATTTTTTCTCTCTAACGCACGCAGATGCAACAGGACAGCGTTAGACGAGCTAACGCCGAGCATATCGGCCAGCTCAGATAGCGTAGGTGGGTAGCCATGCTGATTGATGTAGGCGACCAGCAGATCGAAAACTTCCTGCTGTCGAAAAGTGAGTTTCGAAGACGAGAGTAAACAGGCGCTCGTTGAAGGAGCACCAGTCAGATGGGATTTTGATACTTCGGTTGTTTGCGTCATGGCTTCTCTCCGTGACGCAGCAGGTATAGGTTGTTCAGGCCTATGACGGGATTGTAACAGAACCAGGGGGAACCTGGTAACCAACTCCAGACTTAGCCTTTTCAATCATCTGTGAAAAAAGAGAGAGAGTCCCCACGATCTCATCCGGCTGCAAAGGCATAAACGAAACAGTGTCGCCGCGCCGGTACATTAAAGCGCGCTCACACACAGGAAAGGATGTAAGACGAGCAACGATCACCCCATCGTCGCATCTGATAATTGCATAGCCGGTGTTCGGCATTTCTTGTTTTTTACTCACAGCAAAATCCTCAAAATAAACCAGGCAAGCTACTGGACCTCAACTTAATAGAACCAGTCATCAGCGCTTTCCCAGGTGTCCTGCAGGATTTCCTCTACACGTTTTTTTAACTCCGTCCATTCCACGAAGCACGATTAACCCATCAGAGCTGGCCCGACGAATCACAAGACTGCAGTTATTAAAGTTTTGATCCAATCGCCGCAGTAGCTCCTTCTCCAGAGCAGGCACAGCGCCATCCGGCAATATTTTTTGGCGATCAATTGTGATTTCCACTTTCATAACTAGCTCCTCACGCAAGTACTGTATAAATAAACAGTATACTTGTTAGGTGAAATGTTCAAGCGTTTAATGCCACTTTTCGCTAACCCATGCTCATGTTTAGATTGATCTTTTCTCCACAAAGGACGAAATCCGCTATCACAGGGATACCGTCATTTTTGTGGTGATCAACACCTTTGATAAGAAACGTTGCTACCTCTGGCGTCCCAGATTCCGCTCTTGGCACAGAGCGGACAATCTGAATGGGATGAAGGTCTGCTTCGAGCGAACTGCGGACCTTTACACTCATGATCACCGCTTATGTATGCATTACGAACATAGCGCTTTAGTAATCATCGGTAGCTGTTCAACTTAGTCCGGTACACTCGCTCTGTACTAAGATGCTTATCTAATAGATGATTTAAGAAATCGTCACAAGATCAAGATGGATTTATCAACATGACTAGAACAGAAAGACTTCTCGAACTACTACAGATATTAAGGGCACAAAGATATCCGATCACTGCATCCACCCTCTCAGAAAGACTGGGAATAAGTGTGCGATCCCTTTACAGAGATATAAAAACGCTGCAGTATCAAGGAGTAAGCATTGAAGGTGGTGCTGGAATTGGTTACATCGTTAAGTCTGACTTTCATTTGCCGCCCTTAAACCTTTCTCATGAAGAAATCAATGCCATTACACTTGGGTTAAATTGGGTATCTCATAATACTGACCGTGATTTCAAAATTACCGCAAAGAGTGCACTTGCCAAAATACACGCCGTCATTCCTGATGAATTAAAAAACCTTATTGAGAGTCAATCCTATCTGATCGGTCCTTCAGAAAACAATGTGATATATTTTGAAGGTGTTCGCAATGCTATTAAAAAGCGCATGAGAATAAAACTAAAGTATTGTGATAAGAAGGATTGTTACTCTTCTCGAATCATATGGCCCATCGCATTGGTATATATGGAGTCATGCTGGCTTTTGGTTGCATGGTGTGAAATGAGAAATGATTTTCGTCATTTTAGAACGGACAGAATTCAAGATATTGTGCAACTGGATTCTACATATAGTGAAAGCAGAGAAGTTTTATTGAAAAAATGGAGGCTTAAAGAAGGGATCTGCGAGGAGAAAGAGTACTGACAAAAACTGTCACAGTTAATTTGTATACTAACCCAGCTGAAAGACTCAATTCTACTTCATAGGGGGGGTTATGAATTTCAAGAATAAAGTTGCTGTCATAACAGGAAGCACTACAGGTATAGGTGAGGCAGTCGCAGACCAATTACATAAGCATGGATCTAAGGTCGTTATTGTATCCCGTTCGTCAGAACAGGCTAAACAAAAAGCGAAACAATTATCTTCACAGGGACAACAAGCCGTGGGGATCGGATGTGATGTGTCACAGCCTGAACAAGTACGGCAAATGATAGATGATGTTATCAAACATTTCGGCAGACTTGATTATGCAGTAAATAATGCAGGCTTAACAGGTGAACATGGTATAAATATAACTGAGCAGACAATTGAAAACTGGGATAAGGTTATTGCAACTTCATTGAGCGGTGTTTTTTACTGCCTAAAATATGAAATACCTCAGATGATGAAATCTGGTGGCTCTATAGTTAATTTATCTGCAGTAAATGGACTGGTTGGCATTCCTGGGTTAGCACCTTACACCGTGGCTAAACATGGCATAATCGGTTTAACCCAAACCGCAGCGCTAGAGTTTGCATGTGAAGGCATTCGAATCAATGCAGTAGCTCCGGGCTATGTCCAAACCCCACGAATGAGTGAGTTCCCAGAAAATATCGTACGTAGTTTCGCAAATAGCCACCCTATGAAAAGGATGGCAAAAATGCAAGAAGTAGCAGACTTCATACTGTTTTTACTGTCAGATAATTCAGCATTCTGTACCGGAGGAGTTTATCCAATCGATGGCGGTTATTTAGCTGAGTAAAATTTCCCTAAAGCCCTTTTAAACTTTAAGAATTGCCTCGCCAAAGTCGTAGGCTAGCTGGGGTGTATAGTTAACGCTTCCATTATCAGGCCTGTGATGAAAATATTTCAAGTATGGGTTAATATTGGGATTGATGATCGGCACTCCATTTGTTCATACATCATGCCATTAACAACGTCCTCTTCTGGCACTCATGGGACGTCCAGGGGAGTACTCCCCTGGACGCATGGTCCAGATTGATCATTATGATTTTTTATGGTTTTGTGAAGATAAGAATAACGAGAGCCAAAAAGGCTAAAATTGAAGAGGAGCACTACCATGAGCAATCCAGAAATAAAAAATAAGGGCCGTGAACCTCCGGATGGTCTTCCTCGTTATCGTCTCCTGACAGGTAAGGATGACGCTAAATTTTGTCATCGGATTTCAGAAGCACTGGCGCTTGGTTATCAACTGTATGGCTCCCCCGCCGCGACGTTTAATGGGCAGGATTTGATTGTTGCGCAGGCTATCATATGGGCTGAGGTACAGCAGAATCAGGCTTCGTAGGAATGAGTGGGCTCGCAGCGTCCGGAATCTGCCCGGTGCTGTAAATCACCGCAAGGTCTGTCATAAGGTAATTGCATCACGCATCGCGACACCTTTTTTCTTTACGCAGGCCTTCTCTTTCACTGTTTGTCAGAACTGTGGACCGCAGTAATCTCCACCCCGTGCTTTAATCAATGAGAGTGATGTCGGGTGCAAATTAAACTACCTTTCTCAACAGCAAAGGCGGGATAACCCTACCTTCGCAGGGTTTCTACGCCTGGTAATATGCCCATGACAGTCTCTAAGACCGCTTAGAGCGAGAAGCGTAAGTGAGAGTTTGTAATGATTACCAGGATGCAGAACTAAAATCGGCCGCTGATAATCAATGAAGAGCAGGTCAGGGTGACCAGCTCCCTTCCGTTTATATATTTCGGGCAGGCGAGCATACGTTTTTACTTAATACTCGTTCACTTTAAGGCTTCGTCTCTGCCGTGATACCAGGTTTCAAAAGCATCAGGGGTCATCGGTTTGGCAAAAAAATAGCCCTGAACTTCATCGCAGCCCAGCCTTCTTAAAATATCAACGGTCCTGGCGTCCTCGACTCCTTCGGCCAGAACGATATAGTCGAGCTGCTTGAGGAGTGTGATAACGTTGCGAACAATGATGCGGCTGGCATTGTCGTCAGCAACCTTACTCACAATAGAGCGGTCAAGCTTGATGATGTCCATCGGGATTTGTCGCAGGTAATTAATGTTGCTGTATCCGGAACCAAAATCATCCAGAGATATTTTAAATCCGCGTTGTTTGAGCATGTCCAGGCCGATAAGTGCAGCGGGACTTTCCAGCATCTTCTCGGTTTCCAGACACTCCACCCCCAGCAGGGCGGGATCCAGACGCGCGTCCAGCATTTTCTGTTCCAGCTCATCGCAGAAATCTGGTCTTGAAAAATCACTGGCAGCCAGATTAATCGACACAGGTAAAGAAAGTCCACGGCTTTGCCAGGCACTCAGTTGCACAATAGTGTGATCGATAACCCATGCTGTGAGTTCACGCATCAGGCTGGTCTTTTCGACCAGAGGAATAAACACACCCGGCAACACTTCGCCGTTTTTAGGATGTTGCCATCTAAGCAAAGCTTCGGCTCCCGTCACACGCCCTGTCACCAGTGAGATTTTCGGCTGATAAACCAGATATAAGCCCTGGTTTTCTTGTAGCGCTTGTCTAACTTCAGTAAGAAGGCTGAAATCAGTCTTCTTACGGCTATCCAGTGCGTCATCATAAACTGTAAACCGGCGCCCCTGACTTATCCCTTCATGCAATGCGCTGACTGCACGGCGCAGTATTTCATTCGATGTCAGAGATTTATCGCAAAGCCCGGAGTCACCCATGTGAATATCCAGATCAAGGGGAACTTCAGGGGTAAGCCTGGCCTGGATCCCCTGAAGGCTTTGAGAGATATCTTCTAATGTCCGAGTTTTTTCCTTATGGGTAAAAAAGGCAAATCGTCCAACTGCCACGGCGTAGAGCGGCCCTTCTAAAGGCAGGCGTACCTGCAGCTCTGCGACCATATTACGAAGTAGATTTTCTACGGCTGTCATACCGAGGGAGCGAGCCATTTCGTAGGCTAATGGCATATCAATACAATCAATAATGACGAGCCTGAATGCGCCTTCAGTTGAAACCTCTATATCCTTCAGCAGTCGCTGCCGGTTTGGTAATAGCGTGACTATATCGAGGTAGCCGACGGAGTGCCACGAGGCCAGAAAATCCGATATAAGTTCTGCAATCTTTTCAAAAAGATCGAGCTGCTCGTCTGAAAGCTCCCTGGGCTGAGTATCGAGGATACACAAGGTACCTATGGATACTCCATCCTGGGTTTTAAGTGGGCAGCCTGCATAAAAGCGAATGAATGGAGCCTCTTTCACCGCGTGATAGTCACGAAAGGTAGGGTGCAGATGAGTGTCATGACAAATGAATGTCTTACTCTGTTCCTGGGTCTGTACGCAAAATGCCTCGCTCAGGCTGATTTCCGTGACGGCAACATTTTGGGCTGATTTGATGTATTGCTTTTCTTCATCGAGAACAGAAACAAAGCCCATCGGCATGTTCAGCAATTGGCATATTAGATGAGTATATTTTTTTAACGCATCATCCCGGCCCTTGTCAGGATTTTTCAACAAGTCGATTGCCGCAAGTCTTTTACTTTCATCTCTGCTGAGTTCGGTCAACATGGCAAGACATCCTCCGGCGCAATAGGCTTCTGGTTATTCCACACTCAAAGGTAGCATGCATCATTCTTCCAATGGCATATGGTAATATATACGCTGTGACCTGCATAAACTGTCACATTAAAATGTTTCCAGTTGATTGTCTCCCGGAAATGTCGCCCCCGGCTGCCCGGTAATCCATTTGCTGGTTGTGTTTGTGTCAGTAATGTCCGCTCCTGGCACTCAGCGGACATCTCAGCTTTACCTCATCCCGAAATATTTAAACTTAGCTTTGACATCCCGTACCAGCAGCTGTTGATTCCATTTTAGGCATAATCAGCACCTCGCCGCATTGCGCAGGCAGCGGTTACGCATTTTGGCAAGCAACCAGAGTTCGTTTGCTGTTGTAGTCATCCCAAGCATCGATGTGTAAACAGTCGCAGCCCGGCGCCACAGCTTTTTGTCTTCCAGCGTCTTCGCCAGGGACAGTGCGTTTTGGACTTTTTTCACATCCTCTTCAGATAATGGTGTTGCAGTCTGCGGCAGGGCAACATCGGGAACCTCAACGCCTGCAACAACCCGGTAGACATACTGGCAACCGTTATGGGTACGATGGAGTTTTCCCGCGGCATGGAGTTGCCGCAGCAAGTTACCTGCTGTACTGGCTTGCAAGTCGAGCGCATCGCAGACATCCTGCAGGACGCATTCTGGCGTCCGGCTAACGATGGCAAGCACCATCTGTGCTTTGGTTACTTTGGCTTTTGATTGTTTGGTCATGGTCAAAACTCGTTTACTTGGTTAAACCTGCAGCCTTGCGGCGTTTGTACTCTTCCATCAGAATCTGCGCTGGTGTCGGTCCTGCTGCATGCCTCGGTGCTGCCAACTGCCGACGAATCGGGGGAATCGAAAACCCGTTATCCAGGTGTTTGCTCCATTTCGTGAGTAAGTTTTCTGCCAGTTTTTTCAGCTCCCCCTCAGTCAGGTTCCTCTCAACTCCGGTTCTGCGCATCTCAATGCAAATGTGATACAGAACATCCTGTTTCCATGGGTATTTGTCGCTGCCCGAGTATCGGTAAGACTCATTCCTCCAGCGCTTGTATTCCGCCATTACAGCTTCAGATGTCAGATTGAACGGGTTAGCACCGCTGGAAGACACCAGCGCAACGAACTCAGCAAGATCCGGCGGCCATGTGCTGCCCGCGGCGCAGCGCTCCATGCACTGACTGCAGACCAGGGTAATCTGGGCTTCACTCATCGATCCAATCTGGGCAATCCACATATCCGAGGGCGCCGCCCCGTTCTTCTGGGTCCACCGGTTCGAGAATATCTCCCCCATTACCGTCCATAGCCGCCAAGCCGTATCCGCCGCCAGCAAGTCCGCGTTGCTTCTCCCAGAGCTCTCTGGCTTCCTGAATTTGCTGGACTGCCCGGGATGCGGTGTTAACTGATTGAATTCTTGCATTGCCGTTACCTCCGGTTGGTGGTTGTGGTTTGGATTTAGCTCTGGCGGTCACGACGCTACGGGCGAATTTTTGTTCCCACTGGACCTGTGTGAATGCCTTCCGTTCTGATTCCCAGTAGGCAGTAAACTCGGCCAGTTCAGTCGGAAGATAAGCCGGTTCAGGAAGCGCTATTCCCCACGTGGCGGCCAGCCGTGGCCAGTCCTGCGATGGTCGCCAATTTTTATGCATCGTGAATTTACCTATGGGGATATCCAGGCCAGACAGGAATTGCGGCTCCTGAACATCTGAAATATTGCTCCCGCGTAGAGAGGGGGTTTCTTTTAGATCTGTATCTATATCTGGATCTTTATTAGTTGGATTGCCGTCATCATTCTGTTCAAACGGCTCATCAACACCCGTTGAACGGTCGTTACCATTCCGTTTCCCTTCTGCTGATTTTTTAACTTTTCTGGCTCTTGCTGAGGCTTTTCCCGCATCAGATTTCTGACGCTGAGATGAACGAACCATCTCCAGATCCCTTTCAATACGCTCATGTACCCACTCAATGCCGTTATCGTTAAAAAACTCCTTTAACGATGCTTCAACGGAAACCCAGCGGTCGTTGGTTAGCCGTGCAATTCTCGAAAGCCGACTTTTAGGGATAGCCTTCCCTGTTTGCCAGTAATTGAACATCAGCAGCAGGTATGCGCCATGTTCCTCTGTAGACAAATGCATAGTGTCTGCAAGATAATCAGCTATATAGAGCTGCATATATGGCAATGCGGCCATTACCCCTCCCTCATACAAAACGAGATTAAGGAACCGTCATGGAAAGAATTCTGGCAGTCGCCCATAGAGCAGAAATTACTGTTAATTACGACATTCAGAGCGGCTTGGTTTCTATCATTTCTGATGAATGCCCAACAGTAGAGGATCCAGATCAAGGCACATGGCAAGAGCTTAAGATCCATGGAGAAGACATTCCTGAATTGATTAGCGCCTTGCAAAGAGCTTATTCCGCCATCACTGCGGGTTTTTAAACCCGGCTTTTCGAGACTGATGGAGTTGAAGTTCTTCATAACAATACTCATTGGTCAAAACTCGATTAGAAAAACTGCGGCGCTACGGCGCTGATGCTCGCCAGAAGTGGTCCCGCCGCATCTGCAGGAAGCATGTTAAAAAGTGCAATTGCTGCCTCCCGAATTTCACGCTCTAACTTCTGCAACGGAGCACCAAGCAATTTTGCCTGGTGCGCTTCGCTACACTCTTTGATTGCTTGAGCCACCAGCTCGCTTTCAGTCAATCCACGTTTCAATCCGTGTTTGCGCGCAATCTCAATAGGCATCGCATCAGCGATCGCTCCTGAAAGCTGCATGACGTAGCTGGTGTACTTCTCTGATCCGGATTCGTTTTTCAGGTAGCGGTACAGATTCTGTTTATTAACGCTGATGCCGCGACCGTTTTGTTTCTCCCACTGTTGGGCCACCAGTTGTGCGACGTGCTCCTGCGCGCGCCCGGATAAGGTTGCCTCCCACTCACGAACTGCTGCAAAGATGGTCCGGCACTTAATGCTGTCCCGACGCCGTGGTGAATACTGATTTTCCGTTTTCTGTTGCATACCCAACACAGGAGTATGATTTTTGAAAGATATGGTTTGCATGTTTAGTCCTTTGGAAGTCCGTCAGTCGGGTTTGGGTAGAGATCGGGTCTAAGCTCATGAGGCGTTACTTGCCAATCCAGAACCCTGCATGCGTTGAGTACCTCAGTACTTGCAACCTGAGTTCGAAACCAAACCGATACTGTTTGTGAGTTCTTCCCCAAACGGCGAGCTAGTTCAGATTGACTGCCACAAAGGGAAATGATTTTCTTTTGAACGGTTTCTTGCATGTTTCCTCCTAAAAATTTGTCACATATTTGATAAATAATTTGTCAATGTCAAGAAACTTAATC
>OKER01000215.1_pt1 | contig 16137 bp, 16 predicted proteins | sample 1610031 | NCBI WGS metagenome assembly OKER01 (sample SAMN04436611, study PRJEB24849) | human gut metagenome | biome: human gut; feature: NICU; material: stool | host: Homo sapiens | place: USA: Saint Louis, MO | collected 2009-12-31
GAAGCTACCCCGCTCTCCCCGCAGGAAGCGCTGCGCCGGGAGCCCGCCGTCAACCCGACGCTGCTGGGCGCAGTGCAGGTCCCGGACGGCACCATCGACCCGTTTCGCCTCACCGCAGCCAATATGCTCGACGCCCGCGAACACGGCGCGCAGATCCTTACCGGCTGCGAAGTAACAGGCCTGCTGCGCCAGGGCGATCGCGTCTGCGGCGTCCAGGTATATGACCGTCAACTTCACCAGGCCCGCACGCTGTACGCCGGGGTGGTGGTTAACGCCGCCGGGATCTGGGGGCAGCGCATTGCGGAATATGCCGACCTGCGCATCACCATGTTCCCGGCGAAGGGATCGCTGTTGATCCTTGTCCACCGGATTAACAACCTGGTGATCAACCGCTGCCGTAAGCCGGCCGACGCCGATATTCTGGTGCCCGGGGATACCATCTCGCTGATCGGCACCACCTCAATGCCTATTCCTTATGACGACATTGACGACAACCGGGTAACGACGGCGGAAGTCGATACCCTGCTGCGCGAAGGCGAAAAGCTGGCGCCGATCATGGGCCGCACCCGGATCCTCCGCGGCTACTCCGGCGTCCGCCCGCTGGTGGCCAGCGATAACGATCCCAGCGGGCGCAGCGTCAGCCGCGGCATCGTCCTGCTCGACCATGCCCAGCGTGACGGTATGGAAGGCTTCATTACTATCACCGGCGGCAAGCTGATGACCTATCGCCTGATGGCCGAGTGGGCCACCGACGCCGTCTGTCGTAAGCTGGGAAACACCACCCCCTGTAGCACGGCCGAGACCCCGCTGCCCGGTTCACAGGAGCCAACGGAAAGTACCCTGCAAAAAATTATCTCCCTCCCCACCCCGCTGCGCGGCTCGGCCGTCTACCGTCACGGCGATCGCACTCCGGCCTGGCTTGGCGATAGCCGCCAGCACCGTAGCCTGGTCTGCGAATGCGAAGCCGTTACCGCTGGCGAAGTGAAATACGCGGTGGAAAATCTGGCGGTCAACACCCTCCTCGACCTGCGCCGCCGCACCCGGATTGGCATGGGCACCTGCCAGGGGGAACTCTGCGCCTGCCGCGCTGCCGGACTGTTGCAGCGCTTTAACGTCACCACCCCCGCGCAGTCATTAACCCAGCTCTCGGCGTTTCTCAATGAACGCTGGAAGGGCGTTCAGCCCATCGCCTGGGGCGATGCACTGCGCGAAAGCGAATTTACCCGCTGGGTCTACCTCGGCCTGTGCGGACTGCCACAGGAGCACCAGGATGAAGTTTGATTGCGCAATTGTCGGCGGCGGGCTCGCCGGCCTGTTGTGCGGGCTGGCGCTGAATCAGTACGGCCTGCGCAGCGTCATTATCAGCCGCGGGCAGAGCGCGCTGCATTTTTCCTCCGCGTCGTTAGACCTGCTCTCGGCGCTGCCCAACGGCGATAACGTTACTGACGTCGCACAAGGTCTGCAGCAACTCGCTGAACAGCTTCCTGAACACCCTTATTCCCGGCTCGGCGCCGGGGCGGTACTCGAATACGCGACACAGACCGAAGCCCTGCTGGCCGCCTGCGGCGCGAACATGCAAGGCGAAGCGCGCCAACCTCATCTGCGGGTGACGCCGCTGGGGACGTTGCGACCGGCGTGGCTGTCGCCGGAAGAGGTTCCGCTGGCACCCTTCGCGCAGCAACACGTATGCCTGGTAGGGATTAGCGGTTTTGCTGATTTTCAGCCACATCTCGCCGCCGCCGCGCTCGGTCAACACGGAGTTACCGCCGCGGCGGTGGAAATCGAGTTACCGCTGCTGGATGTGCTGCGTGACAACCCCACCGAGTTTCGCGCCGCTAACATCGCCCGCGTGCTGGATGATGAGAATCTATGGCCGGCCCTGCATGCAGCGCTGCTGCCGCTGGCGCAGCAGCATGACCTGCTGATCATGCCCGCCTGTTTTGGCCTCGCCGACGATCGCCTGTACCGCTGGCTGCAGACGCGTCTGCCCTGCCCGCTGCGTTTGCTGCCGACGCTGCCGCCTTCGGTGCCGGGGATGCGCCTGCATAGCCAGCTTCAGCGTCAGTTCATTCGCGAGGGCGGCACCTGGCTTGCTGGCGATGAAGTGGTGAAAATCAGCCATCGACAGGGCGCCGTCGAGGCCGTCTGGACGCGAAATCACGGCGATGTCGCGCTGCGTCCGCGTTTCACCGTGCTGGCCAGCGGCAGCTTTTTCAGCAACGGTCTTGTCGCCACTCGCGATAGCGTGCGCGAGCCGATCCTCGGCCTCGATCTGCAGCAGACCCTGCCACGGGAAAGCTGGTACCAGCGCGATTTCTTCGTCTCACAACCGTGGCAGCGCTTCGGCGTGAAAACCGATGCCCTGCTGCGCCCCGTGCTGGGCGGGCAGCCGTTCCATAATCTGTTCGCCATTGGCTCATTGATCGGCGGGTTCGATGCCATTCAGCTCGGCTGTGGCGGCGGCGTCTGCGCCGTCACCGCGCTGCACGCCGCCAGACAGATCCACGCCCTTGCCGGAGACCGGCCATGAACGATACCCGTTTTGAAAGCTGCATTAAGTGCACGGTCTGTACCACCACCTGCCCGGTAAGTCGGGTCAATCCACGCTATCCCGGCCCGAAACAGGCGGGGCCGGACGGCGAACGTCTGCGTCTGAAGGATGGCGCGCTGTACGACGAGGCGCTGAAGTACTGCATTAACTGCAAGCGCTGCGAGGTTGCCTGCCCGTCGGATGTGAAAATTGGCGATATCATTCAGCGCGCCCGGGCACAGTACGGCCAGCAAAAGCCGACCCTGCGCGACACCATCCTCAGCCATACCGACCTGATGGGCACCCTTTCCACTCCCTTTGCCCCCCTGGTCAACGCCACGACCGGTTTAAAACCGGTGCGCCGCCTGCTCGACGCGGCGCTTAAAATCGATCACCGGCGTACGCTGCCGAAATATGGCTTCGGCACCTTCCGCCGCGCTTACCGCCAGCTCGCGGCCAGACAGGCGGAGTATCCTGAGCAGGTGGTCTTCTTTCATGGCTGCTACGTCAACTATAACCACCCGCAGCTGGGTAAGGATCTGATCCGCGTCGTCAACGCGCTGGGTACCGGTGTGCAGTTGTTATCAAAGGAAAAATGCTGCGGCGTGCCGCTGATCGCCAACGGCTTTTTCGACAAGGCGCATAAGCAGGCGCAGAGTAACGTCGCTGCGATGCGGGAAAACACGCTGCCGATCATTGCCACCTCCTCGACCTGCACCTTTACGCTACGTGATGAATACCCTCATCTCCTCGATGTCGACAACAGCGATCTTCGCGATCGGGTCGAGCTGGCCACCCGCTGGATCTGGAAACAGCTGGATGCCGGCAAGACGCTACCGCTGCGCCGGCTGCCGCTGAAGGTGGTCTATCACACCCCGTGTCATATGGAAAAGATGGGCTGGTCGCTGTATACCCTCGAGCTGCTGCGGCTGATCCCCGGCCTGCAGCTGGAGGTGCTGGATTCACAGTGCTGCGGCATCGCCGGCACCTACGGGTTTAAAAGTGAGAATTATGCGGTATCCCAGGCTATCGGCGCCCCGCTGTTCCGCCAGATTGAGGAGAGCGGCGCCGACATCGTCGTGACCGACTGCGAGACCTGCAAGTGGCAGATTGAGATGTCCACCCGCAAACGCTGCGAGCATCCGCTGACGGTACTGGCGCAAGCGCTCGCCTGAGCCCAGCGCCAGCCTCCGCCATCAATAGTTAATAGCTCGCTTTCTCCTGCGGCTGGGCGCAGGTGGGTTTGAACATCGCCAGCCGGCGGTCCAGCGCCTGGGTATACAGCATGGTGTCCACCCCGACCGCCACGAAGTTGGCCCCCCAGGCAAGACATTTTTCTGCCATCGCCGGGTCGACTGCCAGAAATCCGGCCGCTTTCCCCGCCGCGCGAATGCGCCGGATGCTCTGCTCGATCACCTGCTGCACGTCAGGATGTCCGGCATCGTCCGGGTGACCCAGCGAGGCGGAGAGATCCGCCGGACCGATAAACACTCCGTCAATGCCGTCCACCTCAAGAATCGCGTCCAGATTCTCCAGCGCGGTTCGGCTCTCGACCTGTATCAGCAGACAGAGTTCGTCATTCGCCTCCGCCATATAATTCTCTATCCTTCCCCAGCGCGCCGCTCTCGCCACGCCAGCGCCAACACCGCGGCTACCGATGGGCGGATAACGGGTCGCCGAGACCACTTCCCGCGCCTGCTCGGCGGTATCGACCATCGGCACCAGCAAGGTTCTGGCGCCAATATCCAGCACCTGTTTTATCAGGCTGCGGTTGCCCTCGACCGGACGGATGACCGGCTGGCTGGCGTAGGGGGCAATCGCCTGCAGCTGATGATAAAGGTCCTGAATGGTGTTCGGGGCATGCTCGCCGTCGATCAGCAGCCAGTCGTATCCCGAGGTCGCGGCGATCTCGGCCATGTAGGAGGAGGTGGAGCTCAGCCACAGGCCGATTTGCGTCTCACCGCGTAATAATCCCCGTTTGAAGGGGTTAGATAACAGTGCGTTCATAGCGATTCCTTTATTCAATGCTGTACGCTGCCGCGCTGGGGTACCGCGCGGGTAAGGCTCAATGAAAAGATAATGACCACCCCGACAATGGCGACGCCGGCCAGGGTTAACAGTCCGGCGGCGCTGCTGGCGAACAAATTTTCGGCCTGCACGCGCACGATCGGCGCCAGAAAACCGCCGATGGCGCCAAACAGGTTAACAAAGCCAATCCCGGCGGCCAGCGCCGTGCCGGACAGCAGCTGCGTCGGCATTGTCCAGAAGACCGGCTGCACGGCAATCACCCCAACCGCCGCCACGCACAGCGCGATGATAGCCAGCACCGGCGCCACCAGTCCGGACACCGCAATCCCGACCGCCGCCGCCAGCAGCGTCAGGGCGGCAATATTGCGCCGCTCGCCGGTGCGATCGGAGTAGCGAGGGATAAGCCAGGTGCCAAACAGCGCTGCCACCCACGGGATAGCCGTCACCACCGAGGCAACGAAGCCGACTTTGGTGCCCAGAAGCGCGGCGACCTGGGTGGGCAGGAAGAAAATCAGACCATAGACCGCCACCTGAATGGTCAGATAAATCAGCGCCAGCTGCCAGACCCGCCCGTTACGTAATGCATCGGACAGGCGCGAGGTGATCTTTTTCTCCTCCTCACGCGCCAGCTCGCCGATCAGCGCTTGTTTCTCCTCCATGCTCAGGAAGCGGGCACGCTGCGGCGAATCGTCCAGCCAGAAGAAGGTGAACGCTCCCGCGGCGACGGCGAGCAAGCCTTCAATGACAAACATCCAGAACCAGCCGGGATGGCCCATCAACCCATGCATCTCCAGCAGCGCACCGGATAAAGGCGATCCCAGCGTCAGGGCCAGCGGCGCCCCCATATAAAACAGCCCCATAATGCTGGCGCGGTTTTGCTGGGGAAACCACTGTGAAGTGAGGTAGATCATTCCGGGAAAGAAGCCCGCCTCCGCCGCGCCCAGCAGGGTACGTACCAGCAGGAATTTCGCTTCCGTATCCGCCCACGCCATCGCCGCCGACAGCACGCCCTACAGGAGCGTGGTGCAGCCGATCCATTTTCTGGCGCCAAATTTGCGCATCAGCAGATTGGCCGGCACCCCGAGGAAGGCATAGACCACAAAGAAGATACCGGCCCCCAGCGCGTAGGCCTCATTGCTGAGCCCGGTATCCAGCTGGTAGGTCTCTTTGGCGAAACCGATATTCGAACGGTCAAGAAACGCCAGCACGTACAGCGCCAGCATAAAGGGGATTAAGCGGGCGCGGTTTTTCTTCACCACGCTCTCCAGCAGAGTGTTGCTCATCATAATATCCTCAGGCGCGGGCCGCCGGGCGGCCCGACGCAATCAGTGTTGATAAGGACGCTTCAGGTTGCAGTCGCGATTGAGCTCGACGCCAAAGCCGGGTTTATCCAGGACCGATTTATGAATGCGCCCTCTCTCCGGCACCGGCTCGCCGAGCAGGATCGGGTCGAACTGCGGACGCAGCGTGGCGCAGTCCGGGCTGGTCATCAGAAACTCGCTGAACGGCGTGTTGGTGAAGGTGATCACCGCATGATGGGAGTAAACCGACGAGCCGTGGGGCACCACCAGCTGCCCGCGCGCTTTGGCGATGGCCGCGATCTCCACCAGGGTGGTTAAGCCGCCGCACCAGCCGACGTCGGGCTGCATAATATCGATGCCGGTTTCCGACAGGGTGCGGAAGGACTGCAGTGTGCCGTGGTGCTCGCCGCTGGTCACCATCATCCCGGCCGGCGCCTGGCGCTTCAGCTCGCGATAGCCTTCATACTGCTGCGGCGGCAGGCACTCTTCGATCCACTTGAGGTTATAAGGGGCGCAGGCATGGGCAAGTTTGGTGGCATAGTTAACGTCCTGGCTCATCCAGCAGTCCAGCATTAACCAGAAATCCGGGCCGCATTTTTCACGCATGTCAGCCACCATGGCGACGTCTTTGCGGATCCCGGCGTCGCCATCGTGCGGCCCCCAGTGGGTAGGCATTTTACCGCCGATAAAGCCCATCTCCTGCGCCAGGTCCGGACGCGCGCCGGTGGCATAGAACTGGATTTCGTCGCGCACTGCCCCGCCCAGCAGTTTGTAGACCGGCAGGCCAACCACTTTCCCGAACAGATCCCACAGCGCCAGGTCGACACAGGAGAGGGTATTCATCACCAGGCCGCCGGATCCCGCGTAGTAAAGGGTGGCGTTAAGCATCTGGTCATGGATCAGTTTGATATCGCTGACGCATTTGCCTTCGATAAAGCGGTTGAGATGTTTTTCCACGATAAAACAGCCCATCTCCCCGGCCGTCGACACCGCAAAGCCGGTCTGTCCGTTGTCGGCTTCCACTTCCACAATCAGCGTCCCCAGCACGTTGATGCCAAACGACTGCCGGGACTGCTCATACTCTTTATATTTGCTCATCGGGGTGGCGATATGATCGTCAATCCAGTGGTTAGCCCCCTGGTCGTGGTAATCGCCGCCGCCGGCGCCCTGCTCTGCCGTGGCGCCGCCGATGAACCAGGCGCGGACGTGTTTAATTTTCGGTAGGGTCATGATGTTCTCCTTATGATCAGGCGAGTTGTTCGAAGGGGCTTTTCCACCCCAGCAGACGGGAAATATCTTTCGCGCAGGCAATCGCCTTACCGGCCAGATAATCGCGATTGTCTTCATTGATTTGCAGACGGGTGCCCACCACCGAGATGGCGGCGGTCAGGTCGTTATTGGCGTTAAACACCGGCGCGGCCACGCAGCGCACGTCCGGATAGTCCTCGCCATTATCAAAGCTCCAGCCCCGAGCGCGAATGCGCCCCAGCTCCTCCCGCAGCTGTTGAGCATCGGTGATGGTCGTTGGCGTGGCCCGCTCCCACTGCAGGTCGTCGATAATCGACGCCTGAACGCTGGCGGGCTGCCAGGCCAGCAAACATTTGCCGATCCCGGAGCGATAAAGCGACAGGCTCTTGCCTTCGTGCGAACGCACGCTAATGGTGGCGGGAGACTCAATTTTAAGAATGTAGTAGGCGTTACCCTGATCGATGATGCCCAGATGGCAAAGCAGGCCGCACTCGTCCATCAGCCGGGTGAGGCGCGGACGCGCCAGCTCGCGCAGGTCCATTTTGCTCAGTGCCTGCCCGGCCAGCTCCACCAGCTTGGTCCACAGACAGTAGTTATCCTGATTATCCATACTGATGAAGCGCTGCTTTTTTAGCTCGCCCAGCAGAAGATAAACCGTGCTTTTCGGGATCCCCAGTTCGGCAATGATGGTGGCTGCGCTGCAGGGGCCAATCCGGCTGATTAAATTGAGGATCTCAATCGCGCGGGTCAGCGCCGGGACTTTTGTTGATTCCAACATACTGGACTCCAATCCTGAATACTGGAATCAGTGTTGCGATTGTGCGGGCGGTAAAGTGTGAGCGATATCGCGGGGCAATCGTTTTCCCGTATGCTGGACCATCCGCTGCAGATTATTGCGACTTAACGCACAGAATTTTTTCAGGAGAGTACAACAGGCTGGACAACCGGCGCCCGGGAGAAGCCCGCGCGCCGGGGGAAACGACTTACAGCGAGAGGGAATCCACCACGTTAATCCAGCCATGTTCGCTGGCCAGCGGTTGACCATTCAGCCAGCGACGCAGCATGTTTAATGCCATCATGGCGCAGACTTCCTGGCGTACCGCCAGGCTGTGGCGGGTGACGCTGAACTTCACCCGCAGCGCGAAGGTGCCGCCCGGGGTGGCCAGGGCCACGTTAAGATGATCGTTCTCCTGGCCGCTCACCGCCAGGGCCAGGCCGGCAAAATGGTTTATGCGCCGCTCGGCCGCCCAGCGAGCCGCCTGCGCCAGCGTCTCCTCCTGCGCCGGGACCACTTCGCTGGCCAGCAGCGGCGCGCCGGCGCGGGACAGCTGGAGCGCCAGCAGGCCGCCGGTAAACTGCTCGCTGAGCGTCAGGCTCAGCTGCCGCTCCTGCAGGCAGCGCGCAATCTGCGCCGGTAACCCTTCCGTGCCTTCGAAAATCAGACTGTCGCCAGCCACCTTGCGGACTTCCGGCCACAGGGCCAGCATGGCGTCACGCTGGTCAGCCGGTCCGGTTAGCTTGAGTTCGATAATCGGCATCGACGAACGGTAACCCATCACCACGCCAGGCGGTAACGTCAGCGTATTGAGGCTTTGCGCCAGCTCGCTCTCCGAGCGGCCAAAGGTGGTCAAACGCAGGCATACCGGCGGCTCCGGCAGCGTAAAGCGCTGACGCAGACGCGGTAAAATCTCCTGCTCGACCATCACCTTAAATTCAGAAGGTACACCGGGGGTGAAAAACATCAGGCAGCGGTTGAGCTGAACGGCAAAGCCACAGGCCGTGCCGACCGGGTTATTGATCATTTCGGCGCTGGCGGGGATTTCCGCCTGCTTGCGGTTACTTTCCGCCATCGGCCGGCCGCGCTCGGCAAAGAAACGGGTCATGGTTTCCAGCCACTCCGGATGCAAAATAAGCCCTTCGCCTTTCGCGGTGGCGGCGGCCAGCGCGCTCAGATCGTCGCTGGTCGGCCCAAGGCCGCCGTTAACGATCAGCACATCCGCCTGTTCGCTGCGTTCGCGCAGAATCGCCACCAGCGCATCAAGATCGTCGCCAACGGTATGGCGGCGCGTTAACGGTAACCCCTGATTAAAAAAGAAATCCGCCAGCCATGCCGCATTGGTATCAACGATTTGACCATGCAACACTTCATCGCCAGTGGACAGCATTTCCACATTCAACATTGCTCACTCCTTGCCTGCCAGGTGGCAAATACTATAACGCAAAGCGGGATGCTGACGAGGAGGAAAATCTGGCGCGGCAAGAAGATACCGCGCCGGAGGAGATTAGAAGCTGGCGCTGGCGCCGATGTACGGGCCGTCGGCGATGGTGTTATCGCGGTTGCCATCTTTGCCCGCCAGGTTCAGATAGCGATAGCCTGCCTGGATGCTGAGCGGACGCATGATGGTCCAGCTGGCGCCGACGTTGGCTTCCTGATAGCTGTCAATGCCGCTGGAGAGGGAATCCGGCGAGTAGTAGTAGTCGCCGTACAGGCGGAAGCTGTCGCCGATTTTCCACTGCAGGCCGCCGCCGACCGCTGCCGCATAACCTTCATCGCCCTGTTTCGGGTTGGTGTATACGCCTTTACCGCCCACGGTCGCGAGGAACGGCCCCAGCGGAATATTGAGCCCCAGGCCTAAACCCGCGGCGTCGCCGTCGTTATCGCTATGCAGCCAGTTACCGGAAACGGCCAGGCCGGTAGACTCCGTGCCAAACCCGACGCCAAGATTGGTGTAATGCTCGCCTGCTTCACCGGTAACGCTGATCGCATGGGCCGCGGAAGAAACCAGCATGACGCCAGCCAGCGCCATAAAAATGCTTTTTTTCATTATTTACTCTATCCAGAAAATTAAAATCAAAGAAGTCCCGAAAAAACCTGAAAATTCTACTGCGCACCCGTCAGGAATCAATGACCTGGCGAAATGAATTTTCACAAGAGTGTAACCAGTTGCGTTTTTTTATGGCATCGGGCGTTGTCGGAATAACGAACCGCCCGTTCAGCGCCATGAATATTCATGTTTATTATGATTAACGCTGACACATTGACGAAAACAGAGAACTGACGCCGCACGATCGGCGCGGCGCGGGTGGATAAGGGAATAATTAATGCTGCAGCCGGGCCAGACATTCCGGGGCGAGGCCGGTCAGTTTCGCCACCAGCGACAGGTCAAGCCCGTTAGCGAGCATCGCCCGGGCAATACGCTCCGCGGTCTGCTGCTCACCTTGCTCCAGACCTTGTTGCAGACCTTGCTTTAACCCTTGCTGATGGCCGCGTTGTTCCAGAAACTGGGCAATATTCATGAGCGTCTCCTTGTGCGACCGCCGGGGAACGCTTTGCGCAAGATGGCGCAAAAAAGCGACCGGATCGGCGGCGTTTCCTGCCTGTAATAAATAGTGCAACAGCGTCTTTAGCTGCCTGCGGCTAGTGTATCCCAGAGCTAACAGGCTGACCAGCTGCTCGTGCAGGTCCATCATGTCGCGCTGGCGGATATGCTTCTGCAGCAGCTCCAGCATCGCCACGCGCCGGTGGCGCATGATTTCATCATCCGGGGTGGTGGTGATATCGATTAAGGGAAAATCATCACCATAGATCCGCCGCGCAACGTCCGGATCGGCAAAGCCTGCCAGCCAGCACATCGGGTACGGCCAGGGCGAAACGCGGCCATGATAAAACAGCAGGGGGATAACCAGCGGCAGCTGCGTATGCCCCTTATCCAGATGACGTTGCATCGCGGCGATGGCATAGCGCATCAGGCGAAAGGCCATATGGCGGTCCGCCGAGCTTTGGTGCTCAATCAACAGATAGATATAGCCCTCCCCCGCCTGCGTTTGCAGCGAGTAAAGGATATCGGAATGACTCGCTCGTAGCTCATCGTCAATAAAGCTCCCGGATTCCAGTTGCAGCGTATTCAGGTTGCATAACGCGCGCAGCGGTCCGGGGAGATGAATGTCAAGGAAGTCCTTTGCCGTCGCCCGGTGCGACAACAGGTGTTTAAATACGGCGTCATGCGGGGAATGGGGCGCCCTGTCCATGGCGAAACTCCATGCGATTATTTTCACCTAACTTAACACCCAACAGGACCAGGGCCGCATTTCGCTTGCGGTTTACCGAGGCGGCTCGCAAACTATTTCATCGGCATACCGCCCCATCCCTCTGAAGGAGAAAAACCGTGCGTCAAAGGACGATTGTTTGCCCGCTTATCCAGAATGAAGGCCATTATCTGCTCTGCAAAATGGCCGCCGACCGCGGGGTTTTCCCCGGGCAATGGGCCTTATCCGGCGGCGGCGTGGAGCCAGGGGAGCGTATTGAAGAGGCGCTGCGGCGGGAAATACGCGAAGAGCTTGGCGAAAAACTCATCCTTACCCATATCGCGCCGTGGAGCTTTCGCGATGATACCCGCGTCAAAACTTACCCGGATGGTCGGCAGGAAACGATCTATATGATCTACCTGATCTTCGACTGCGTCAGCGCCAATCGCGACGTGACGATCAACGAGGAGTTTGACGATTACGCCTGGGTCAAAGCCGACGATCTCAAAAACTACGATCTCAATGCCGCCACCCGCGTTACGCTCAGCCAGAAAGGGCTACTTTAGTCCAGCATACCACGTTCAACCCACCCGGCGTTATGCCGCGGGATATGGCGGGTGGCTACGATACGGTCGCATACGTCTGCTGTCTGGCCCATTCGCGCAGCGCCTGACGGGAAATCTTAATCCCACCGTTCTTTAACGTGTCCGGCAGCCGTAGCCAACGCACTGGCTGCTGGAAGCGCGCTAACCGCTCAGCGCTCCATGTCGCCAGCGCGCTCAACTCGCAGCCGTCATCGCATTCCACCACCGCGACCGGGCGTTGACCATATTCGACATCATCCAGCGGTACAATAAACACCTGTTGTACCGCTGGATATGCGAGTATCACGCGCTCGACCTCTTCCGGTTGAATACCTTCGCCGCCGCTAAAAAAAAGATTATCCAGTCGCCCAACAACCGTCAGCCGACCATTGTGTAATTCCCCGCGATCGCGTGTCGCAAACCAGCCTTCATCATTGGTTAATGGCAATAACTGACCGTCGCGCCAGTAACCCGCCGCCATACTCGACGCCCGCAGCCAGATCTCGCCGGCGACAATTTTCACCTCCCGCCCCGGCAGCGGTTCGCCCACATCCGCCGCGCCATCGGCCGCTTTGGCACAGACCGTGGAAGCGAACTCGGTGAGGCCGTAGCCGCAGAAACTGCGTATTCCCTGCGCGAGTGCACGCTCAGTCAATTCGACCGGGATCGCTGCGCCGCCGAGCAGCACCGCCTTGAGGGAATGCGCAGCATCATCCTTCAGCAGGCGCCACAGCTGAGTCGGCACCAGCGAAGCATGGGTACAGCCCTGCAGCATCTGCGCCAGCGGTTGCTTGTCGCGCACCGTCATTCGCGCGCCGGCCAGCAGCCAGCGCCAGATGATCCCCTGCCCGGAGACATGAAACAACGGCAGCGACAGTAGCCAGTCGTCTTCTGCGGCAAACGGCATCAGCGCCAGCACGCCAGCGGCGCTGGCCAGATGGGCGCTGGCGCTATGTACCGCCGCTTTCGGCAGGCCGGTTGAGCCGGAGGTTAACGTCATCGACACCAGCCGTTCGCCATGCCAGCAAACGGCATGGACGCCTTCGGCCGCCTGCAGAGTTAACGCCGGTAAATCCCCCGGCAGCGCAGCACCATTCAGCACCAGCTGATGCTGGACGGTTAACGCAGGCAGCAGTTCCTGCAGCAACACCTCTGGCAGCTGCGGATTCAGCGGCAACACCCGCGCCCCGCACTGCAGCAATGCCAGCCAGGCGAGTAGCGTCTCCGGCTGGTTGTAGGCCCGGAGCGCCACGCCATGACCTTCCATAACGCCCTGCGCGGCAAAGCCGGCCGCCAGCGCGTCAACCCGCGCGCATAGCTCACGCCAGGTCAGCAGCCGATCGTTCAGGCGTAACGCCTGCGCCTCACCGCGTAACTGGCGCCAGTGGCGCCATGGCCAGTCGGAAAACATCACAGCAGCGGCTCCAGCGCATCAATGTTGATCATCGGCAGCGTACTTTCCGGCCACGGCCGTACCAGTTGGGCGCTCATCAGCGCCAGCGTATCGAGTCCGGGGATGGTCTGCGGCGTCAGCCAGGCGGCAACCCGCGCCAGCTGGGTTAACCCGAGGCTGGACTCGATTGACGAGCTAATCACCGCGCTCAGCCCCAGGGCGTGTGCCGCGGCGACCTGTTGCTGAACCTTTTGCACACTGCCGGTCAGCGTCGGTTTGATCACCACCGCGCGCACGCCGGGCTCCGCGACAAAGCGGAAATCCGCCTCGCGCAGGCTTTCATCCCAGGCGATAGCGATCCCCGTCTCGCGGCTAAAGGCCCGCGAGTCCTCCCGCGTTTTGCAGGGTTCCTCAAGAAACGCAATGCGCTGGCGATATGCGGGATTGACGTATTTGGCGAACTGCTGCGCTTTAAGCGGCGTCCACGCCCGGTTGGCATCCAGCCGCAGCTGGAGATCGGGGATGGCTTCCAGTAGCAGATTAACCACCATGCCGTCGCGTACCGCCTCCCACAGCCCCACTTTCACCTTAGCGACTTTCTCGCCGGGCATCGTCGCCAGTTTGGCGAACAGCTCATCCGGATCGCCGGAACAGAGCGGCGCCGCGCGATAATCCGCGGCCTGCGGTAGTTCGCCGTAAAGCTCCGCCTGCGCGCAGCTAATACCAAAAGCGACAGAAGGCAGTGTGGGAAGCGGCGGTTCCGCGCCGTCGCGCCAGGCCTGCGCCCACGCCAGCAGCGCTGTTTGCGCCTCTTCCAGCGTCTCGTTACTGAATCCCGGCAAGGGAGAAATTTCCCCCCAGCCTTCGCGTTCATCCTCCTGCAGGCGGATGAACAGCCCGTCGCGGGTTTTTAACCGCCGTTCGCGCAGAACCACGCCCGCGTCCATCGGGATCTGCCAGCGGTAAACCTGCGAAACGCGCATTATGGATTCCGTTTAAATTTGCTGAAGTCCGGCTGACGTTTCTGGTTGAAGGCATTGCGGCCTTCCTGCCCTTCTTCCGTCATGTAGAACAGCATGGTGGCGTTGCCCGCCAGCTCCTGCAGACCGGCCTGGCCGTCGCAGTCGGCGTTCAGCGCCGCTTTCAGGCAGCGCAGCGCCATTGGGCTGTTTTGCAGCATTTCACGGCACCAGCGCACGGTCTCTTTTTCCAGCTCCGCCAGCGGAACTACGGTATTCACCAGCCCCATGTCCAGCGCCTGCTGGGCGTCATACTGACGGCACAGGAACCAGATTTCGCGCGCCTTTTTCTGCCCGACGATACGCGCCATATAGGAGGCGCCCCAGCCGCCATCAAAGGAGCCGACTTTTGGCCCGGTCTGGCCGAAGATGGCATTGTCCGCCGCGATGGTCAGATCGCACATCATATGCAGCACGTGGCCGCCGCCGATAGAGTAGCCGGCTACCATCGCCACCACCGGTTTCGGGCAGGTGCGGATCTGGCGCTGGAAGTCGAGCACGTTAAGGTGGTGAACGCCGGAGTCGTCCTGATAGCCGCCGTAGTCGCCGCGAACTTTCTGGTCGCCGCCGGCGCAGAAGGCTTTCTCACCTTCACCGGTCAGGACAATCACCCCGATATTGTCGTCATAGCGGGCATCCGCCAGCGCCTGAATCATCTCTTTGACGGTCAGCGGGCGGAAGGCGTTGCGTACCTGTGGGCGGTTGATGGTGATTTTGGCAATGCCGTCGGCCGATTTGTGATAGCGAATATCGGTATAGCCTTCGGAACAATCGTGCCATTCCACAGGGGCATAGAGCATTGCTTCATCAAGAGAGATCATAGAATGTCCTTCAGTTAACTTGCCAGAATCTGCGCCAGACAAGCAATCACCGCGGCGGGGTTGTCCCGGTGCGCGTTGTGTCCGGCATGGTGAATGATATGGGTATCGGCAGCGAGCGCTTGCGCGATGGCGCGAAACTTCGCGTCGCGTTCGCCACACAGGTAGTGAAAAGGAAAATCGCGCGCCTGCAGAGGCGCGCGCAGATCGGCCTGCCCGGCAAGGGAGGTTGCCTGCAGCATCGCCGCCAGCGTGGCGCCGTTATTGCGGCTACGTAAGGCGACCAATGACTCGCGCTGCGCGGCATCCAGTGAGGCAAAAACCGGCTGCTGATACCAGTCGGCAAAGACCTGCGCCAACGGATCGCGGCGAAAACGTTCTGCCCAGGCGCGGTCATTGCTGCGCCGCGCCTGCCGCGCTTCTGCATCCTGCAGGCCAGGATGGCCGCCTTCAACGATCAGGCCGCGCAGGCCCGCACGCGGCTGACAGGCGAAGTTCATCGCCACCCGGCCGCCCAGTGAGTAGCCAATCAGCCAGTAGTTAAGGATGTTGTAACTATTAAGCGTAGCCAGCAGCAGAGTATTGACCCCGGCAAAGTCCTGCACCGCGATATCCGCGGAGCCGCCGTGGCCCGGCAGATCGAGATACAGACGCGGCCAGGCGGGAAAAGCGTCGCCCACTTCACGCCACTCGTCGCGGTCGCCGGAAAACCCGTGCAGAAACACCAGCCAGGGATAACCTGACTGGCCGTTGTCGACCGCGGCGCTGAGGGTCACAGGCGGCTTACCTGCGCCAGCAGCTGCTGGAGAGTCTGCGTGCCGTCAGTCTCGTTGACCGCCAGCTCAATCACCGTCGCCCCCGCCCTGCGCCAGGCACCCGCCAGCGCCTCATCCAGCGACTGCCAGTCATCGGGACGATGATAGGCCAGGCCGAACATCGCCGCCGCGTGGCTGAAATCCACGTCCTGCGGCATTAAATAGAACTGTCGGCGCTCGTCCTGCGGTGTCGGCAGCATAGAGAAAATCTGTCCGCCGTTGTTATTTACCACGATCAGCACCAGCGGCGCCGACGCCTGGCGCAGCAGGGCCAGCGAGTTAAGATCTTATAAGGCCGACAGATCGCCGACGATCGCCAGCGTCGGCCGCGCACTGGCGCGCTGCACGCCGGCGGCGGTGGCGATTAAACCATCA
>OKER01000226.1_pt1 | contig 15326 bp, 9 predicted proteins | sample 1610031 | NCBI WGS metagenome assembly OKER01 (sample SAMN04436611, study PRJEB24849) | human gut metagenome | biome: human gut; feature: NICU; material: stool | host: Homo sapiens | place: USA: Saint Louis, MO | collected 2009-12-31
GTTTTTTCGATCCGTTCATTGTCTATTTTGCACATTTGGCTATATTGACATATATTATTTCTTTGTCTATTATGGAATGTAGTATAAAGTTGGAGGAATTTTATGAACATAAAGGAAATCGCACAGCTGGCAGGTGTCTCTGCCTCAACCGTTTCAAAAATAGTCAATCAAAAAGATGAAAGCATCAGCAGCGAAACAAGGGAACGGGTGCTGAAGATCGTAAGGGAGTATAATTACACTCCCTATGCAGCTGCCACCGCTTCCCCTGCAAAGACATGGATCCTCGGCATCCTGCTCCGGTCTTCTGTTTCTCTGGATTCTACGCTGGACGGGATCATACAGACCGCCCAGCAAAATGGGTACAGCGCCCTTGTATATAACAGTTACTCCGACATGGAACAGGAGCTTAAAAACATTACTTCATTGTGCAAAAACAACGTTGACGGTATTATCTGGGAGCCTGTAAGCAAAGAAAGCCTCTCCCGTACCTCTCACTTTCAGGACATGAACATCCCGCTCATGACCATTGGGCCCAACGGCGGTGATAATTCGCACATGATTCCTTATGAAGAAGCTGCCTACCGGATCACTCAGGAATTGATCAGCAGAAAGCACCGCAGTATTGCCTGTATCTTAAAAGAAGGGCGCCGTACTTCTGCCTTTTTAAACGGATATAAAAAATGTTTGTTCGACAATCATATGAAACTGGATAAAGATTTGATTTTTTATGATCTGGATGAATCTCTGATACATAAAGTAAACACTCACAGTATCAGCGGGATCATCTCTTCTCATTACCGGAAATCACTGGAATTTTATCAGCTTATGAATACATTAAGCTATAGGATCCCCGAAGACATCTCCCTCATTTCCTTAAAAAATGACACGATGGAGAACCTTGCTTTTCCCAATATATCCGAGATTTCCACTTATACCATGCTGAATGCTGATTTTGGTTCTTATTTATGCAATAAAATCATTACAGAGATTGAAAAACGCACGGACAAGCCACATTCTTTTGTCCAGGATTTTCATCTGGATAACGAGATCACAGTCAGTGTCCCATTTAACTTAAACGTTCCCAAGATCACAGTGGTCGGCAGTATCAACATTGATACCTACCTGAATGTACCGCAGCTGCCTCACAGCGGAAAAACTGTCAGCAGCTCCACTTCCTTTGTTTATCCCGGCGGAAAAGGCATCAATCAGTCCATCGGAGCGGCGAAGCTGGGACACCGCGTAACACTGATCGGCAATGTCGGTTCTGATATTGATTCTGCCTCTGTATACAACGCTCTTAAAGAATATGGTGTAGAATCTTTTGGAGTGAAGCGGTGTAATCAGGAAAAGACAGGACAAGCATTTATTTTTGTAGAGTCCAGCGGACACTCCATGATCTCTATCCTCTCCGGCGCAAACAACATTCTGACCCCGGAGGATATCCGGAAGCGAAAACGTTTCTTTAAAAATACCGGTTACTGTTTGATCCAGTCAGAAATCCCGCTGGATACCGTGGCAGAAGCATGCCGTATTGCACATGAATGCGGAGCCAAAACAATCCTGAAGCCCTCTGTCTGCGGATTTATTCCGTCAGAAGTACTTTCCGGAGTCGATATTTTAGTCCCGAATGAGGAGGAACTGAACGAAATATGCCCGGCCCAGTCAACCCTTCAGGAAAAGACTGCTGCCTTATTGGAATACGGCATAGAAACCATCATTGTCACCCTTGGTGAAAACGGCTGTTATGTCCGGACTGCGGATCTGGAAAAACATTTTCCGGCAGTTCCATTTCCGTCTGTTGATAATACCGGTGCCAGCGATGCCTTTATCAGCGCTCTGGCCGCTTATCTCCTGTATGGATATTCACTGGAAGAAGCCGTCCGGATTGCCACCTATGCCGCAGGTTTTTGTATCTCCCGGGAAGGTGTTGTTCCGTCCCTTATTGATAAACGCAGCCTGGAAACTTATATTATTCAGAAAGAAAAATCTTTGATTAAAGAACGTAAATCATCATACCGATAGGAGGAAATTATGGATTACAGAACTTATTTAAGAAACTACCCTGATCAGGAAGGACGTTTCGGCCCTTACGGCGGCGCTTATCTTTCGGATGAGTTAAAACCCGCCTTTGAAGAAATTTCAGAGGCTTACCAGACGATCTGCCACTCATCCCAGTTTATCAATGAACTCCGGAGAATCCGCAGAGAATTTCAGGGAAGACCCACACCGGTCTATCACTGTGAACGGCTCTCGAATATGTACGGAAACTGCCAGATCTATCTGAAACGGGAAGATTTAAATCATACCGGCGCCCACAAGCTGAATCACTGCATGGGAGAAGGCCTTCTGGCAAAATTCATGGGAAAGAAACGTCTGATCGCCGAGACCGGAGCCGGTCAGCACGGCGTGGCTCTCGCAACGGCGGCGGCATTTTTCGGACTGGAGTGTGAAATACATATGGGAGAAGTGGATATTGCAAAACAGGCTCCAAATGTGACCCGCATGAAAATTCTCGGTGCAAACGTCGTTCCCGTTACACACGGATTAAAAACTTTAAAAGAAGCCGTTGATTCTGCATTTGATTCTTACGCAAAAAACTATAAGGATTCTATTTACTGTATCGGATCTGCCCTGGGTCCTCACCCATTCCCGCTGATGGTCCGTGACTTTCAGTCTGTTGTAGGATATGAGGCGAAAGAGCAGTTTATAGAGATGACAGGGCTGCTGCCCGATGTAGTCTGCGCCTGCGTCGGAGGAGGCAGCAATTCCATCGGCATGTTCATTCCCTTTGTCGATGAGCCGGTAGACATCGTGGGCGTGGAACCGCTGGGCCGGGGCTCAGCCTTAGGTGATCACGCCGCATCTATGACTTATGGAGAAAAAGGAGTCATGCACGGATTTGAAAGCATCATGCTGAAAGACAGAGATGGAGAGCCCGCTCCGGTCTACTCTATCGCCAGCGGACTTGACTATCCCTCTGTCGGCCCGGAGCACGCATTCCTAAATGATTTAGGACGGGTTTCCTATGAGACGGCAGACGATGAAGCCGCCATGAAAGCATTTTTTGAACTTTCCCGCTATGAGGGGATCATTCCGGCCATTGAGAGTTCCCATGCGGTTGCCTATGCAACGAAGAAAGCACAGGAAATGAAGAAAGGTTCTATCCTCGTTTGTCTGAGCGGCCGGGGAGACAAGGATATTGACTATGTCGTAGAAAACTATGGGTACGGAGAAAAGTATTTATAAGTTTTTCCGCTCAGCTACAATCTGTTTGCTGCAATCATAAATCAGGAAACCGCCCTGTGACCATCTTTGGTCACAGGGCGGTTTCCCGTCTCTGGTTTTGCGAGTTCTTCTGCCTGCATTTCTCAGCGGATACGAACTGTCTTCTGCGGACTGTAACTTCCGTAATATTTTGTTTTCCCGACCGTTTTATAAGCGCGCACTTTAACCTGATAAGATTTTTTCCCGGAAAGCTTAGACAATGTATAAGAACGCTTGGAAGTTCTTTTATACTTATAAGATTTTGTTCCTTTTTTCCGGTATGCGATCTGATATCCGCTTGCTCCTGTCATTTTCTTATATTTTAAAGTCAGCTTCTTTGACTTTTTGGATCTAGCATAGGTGATCTTTGTCTTCTTCGGAACAATATAAAATGATTTTGTAACGGTTCCGGTATAATTGCCTTTCCCTGTCACCTTCACTGTGGCTTTCCCGGTATTCTTGTTTTTTCCATAGCTTAAGGTATAATCCGTGTTCTGTCTCAAAGTTTTCGATCCATATTTCACTGTCACAGACGGTTTTATAATTCTTCCGGTATAAGTACGGTTCGAAATCCCGCCAGTGCTTAAAGTATTCACACCCCGCCTGGAAATTATAAAATGTTTAACAGCACGACCAGTGTAATTCCCCTTTCCCGTAACTGTTACAGCTGCCGTACCCGCGTTGGTATTATTGTTGTAGGATAAGGTATAATCTGTTCCTTTCTTTAAAACAATTCCGGCATTTGTCACTCGCATATCCGGATATTGTGGTTTTCCATTATAGATCTTGGTGCCGGTACTGCCGTAATTCAATTTATTTATATCCGCCGGAACAATCGTAAAATTTCTGGCAGCGGTTCCTGTATAGTTCCCTATCCCTTTAATTGTCACAGATGCCTGACCTGCATTAATATTGTTGCTGTAAGTCAGTGTGTAATCCGTGCCTTCTTTCAACGCTGCAGTATCGTCCTTTACAATAACAGCGGGAGTCTGTTTCTTTCCATTATAAATAGCAGAAGATATCTTTTCGATTTGGACGGCTGTAATTCTGCGTGCCTGCTCCTTCAAAGACTCATGGTTCAATTCAGTAAATGCTTTAATACGGTTACAAAACTCAGAAGCATGCGTATCATACCATCCGCTGCCGTCAAATAAAAAGCTTTGCTGCGGTGCAGTTTTCTCCTCCGCAGATATCCAGCTGCCAGCCTCGCTTTTTGCCACAAAAATACTGCCAGAGTTCTCGGATTTATTTTTTAATGTTATAACAACAGAAAAATGACTTCCCTGGCTTAATTTTATTTTATCAGGCAGCTCAATCGTATAGATCCCTTCATAGGGCTCAAAACCGGTAACCGGCTGTGCCAAGGCTTTGGTTCCGCTGTACGGATCAGAAACATCCTTCAAGTCCGTATAAACCTGGACACTGTAATTGGTGTCTGCACCAGCAATCCCCACAGAAACCGCCTCCAAAAATTCAGGATATTTCCCGCTTCCGCTCTTAGCTTGAAAAACATTGGCTGCAGTCAGACTTCCCCCTCTGGTTTTGAGCCTCTGCATACCGACAGATCCATCATAAAAATAATTATTGTCATATTGGTCTGCTGCCATATAATTATAAGCTACAACAGAATTTAAAGGCTGATCATAGGAAAGATAAAAATATCCCCCATCGCCTGCTCTGCTGCTCCAGCTGTTTTTTACGATCCACGCTCCATCCTTCTGCGGCTTCTGATCTCCAAACAATTCTCTTGAAATGCTGTCATCATATCCGACAATGGTAACAGCATGGTCTGCTTTATCACTCCCACTGTAAAAATACTTATCTAAAGCACCCATTCCTTCCGATGCATAAGAGGCACTGACCGATCCATTTGTGATAATCGCCTGTTTCATCCCTTCTGTATCCTGAGCAGGAAGAAAAACAGCATCTTTCATTGCATATTCAGTATTTAGATAGTTAAGATCTGCATCCAAAAATTTAGGATAATTATTTTTGTCATTTACATAGGGAGCTTTACTTTCATCAACAGGTCCAGGCCACTGTGACAAGCTCATTGCAGTATACCAGTTGTTTCCGCCGTTTTGAAGATAACCATCCGGCTGCCCTGCATTTTTTCCCACTATTATATTTTGGTCTCCCTCTGTATTTCCCAGCGGATCGTTGACCCTGTGATAAAAGAAATAGGCCAGCTGCAGTTCTGACAGATCAATTTCTGATTTGTCAGCTGCCAAACCGTTTTTTAAAGCACTGGTCTCAGCCGCAGATATGGCAGAAAACGCCCAGCAGCCTCCGAACGGACTCTGATTTTTTACACTGGTTATATAATTTTCTGTCCTGGCATCATAGGATTTCGGAAGAACATTCCGCGAACGGAACCGGACATTTTTTGTCTTCGACTCAGATACTTCATAATCTACTGTATGATAATGACTTTCCCCTTCCCCGGAAGATTTTTCTTTTGCTTCCGGCAAAGTCAGCTGACTGAAAAATAAACAAAGTGACATTAAAAAAACAAACAGCTTTTTCATACTGCCTCCCCTCCCCCGCTTCCTGCAGGGACAGAACTCTTAACTTTACCCCTTAAACTTTTGTTATCTTGCCTGCATCCCCGCCAGCGTGTCCATTTTCTCCCTGACAAAATGGTTGAATATTGAAATCGTTCGTCCGACTCCGATCACTGCGGCCACCGTTCCAATGCCAATCCCGACGATTTTCCCCGCAAAAATCATGCCTGTCATAGCCGTAACGGAGATGTTTAATATGTCAAAGCAGTTCTTCACAAGTCCGGTTTCCTTCCCGACACAGTCCGCAATTGCCTGTACAATTCCATCTCCGGGATTTGGAATTACCCGCATGTTTAAAGACATGGCCGCACCGATCCCGGTCAAAACCACCGCAATGGCCAGGAATGTAAACCTCCCTAAAGAACTTCCGGCAAAGCTGTCCGGACTAAGCGAGGAAAGATCAGGTATCCATGCTGAAAAAACATTTAAAAATCGTGTAAAAACCAGACTCAGCGGAAACTGCAGCAAGTCCATAAGAAGCACCAGCTTTAAATCGACCTTATTTGCGTGTACAAGTATGGTGCTTTCCCTCTTCATGCTCCGTTTATTTCTGATGGTATGAAGAAGCATTTCAGCAGCCACGAAGATTCCATAGAGAACCAGCGTCATATTTCCGAAATTGAGGTTCCATATAGCTGAAATACTGTATGAAACTGATATGATCGGCGATACACCCAGGCCTGTTTTTGTATTTAAAGTAATCCCCAGAGCCAGTATAAAAAGCCCCGCCGCATAAAAAATTCCCCTGAACAAATTCGATTTCTTCATAAGGCTTATATCAGTCCTATTGATTCCAGCGCCATTGTGATGCCTTCTTCTCTTACGGTGCCCGTCAGCATGTCAGCCGCTTTTCCTGCTGCCCTGCTGTGCCGCCCCATCACAATGCCGGTTCCTACAGCCTCAAGCATCTCGATGTCGTTATCGGAATCGCCGAAGGCATAACAGTCTTTTTTGCTGATTCCATACCGGTCCATGAGATTTATAATAGCATTTCCCTTGGTGATCCCTCTTGACATAATATCTAAAATATTCATATCTTCAAAAGGTTTCACACACTGCAGCTCCCCTTCAAATTCCGTCTGTATTTCATCCATCAGCTCTTCCCTGTTGTAATTTATCACGATTTTCGTAATATTCTCTCCCTTTCTTGTCTCCCACGGTGCGAACCAGCGTTCCGGAAATCCAAGAAAGTTCCGGAAATCATGGTAAAACGGCTGATCATAGTGCATATAATATGTAACATCCTGTGTCTCCATATGCAGAGCCGTATCTTCTGAAAAATATCCGGAAATGACCTTCTGCATCGCCTCTTCAGAAATGTGAATATCACTGACAACCTGTCCGCCGACTTCCGTATAGGACCCGTTGCAGGTGATAGCTCCCTCAAATTTATCGATATCCGCTTCCAGAAAACGTTTGCTGCGCCCCGAACACAGCATCGTCAGATACCCGTTTTCCTTTAGTCTTCCGAGAGATTCTATTGTCTTTTGGGTTGCTTTTCTAATATTATCTGTATCGTCCACGGTCGTTCCGTCATAATCAAAGAAAACGATCCCTTTGTACTTTTTCATAAATCCTCTTTTCTAAACAAAACATGATGTATTACTCTTTTATTGTACTATGTTTAAAAATAAATTCAATACGAAGTTCTGACCCGAATCCTAATCAATCCATTTTTGCAGCACGTCTAATAAGCGCTCAATATCTACAGGTTTTGCAAGGTAATCATTCATCCCTGCACTATAGCCCATTGCCGCATCAGCAGTGAACGCATTTGCCGTCAACGCTATGATCGGGATTTTGCGGGCATCGTCTCTCTCCATGCTTCGTATGGCAGCTGTTGCATCATACCCGTTCATAACCGGCATTTGAATATCCATTAGAATAGCACTGTAATCACCCGGTGCAGATGCCTCGAAAGCTTCTTTACCGAGCTGTCCGTTTCCGGCTGAGTCTACATGCACATGATTCATTTCCAGGAGTTCTATGACAATTTCTCTGTTAATATCATTGTCCTCAACCAGAAGCACCCTCTTCCCTTCTATTCCTGTCTGTTTTTCCTCCTCATTGTCTCCTGTATCGTCTTCTTTGTCCACAGAGACAAACAATTGAAGTACCTGAAGAATCTTCGACTTAAACAGAGGTTTCGTTATAAATGCGTCGGCGCCCGCCTCTAAAAACTGTTCTTCAATTTCGGAATAATCATAAGCAGATATCACAATAATCGGCACATGCCCGCCTAAATTTTCCCGTATCGCTTTTGTGGCCTCCAGCCCGTCCATCTCCGGCATTTTCCAGTCCAATATCACTGCAAAGAAGTCCTCCGCCGCGTTATGTGCCTCTACAACTCTGCTGACCGCCTCTTTCCCGGACAGCACCCATTCTCCCCGCATGCCTAATTCAACTAAAAGTGCAGCAGCGCTCTCGCATGTCATCCGGTCATCATCCACTACCAGTACCGGCCGGCCGGATAGTTCTTCTGTGCATACCTCTTCTTCCCCGCAGATTTCAAGCGGGACAGATACCGTAAACTTACTTCCTGTACCAATCTTGCTCTCCACACTGATCGTCCCATTCATCATACGGACGATATTCTCTGTAATTGCCATTCCCAGGCCTGTGCCCTGAATTTTACTGATTCTGGAATCCTCTGCCCTTGAAAAAGGCTCAAAAATGTGCGGCAGAAATTCTTCTGATATTCCAATTCCTGTGTCAATACAAATAAATTCATACTGACTTTTCTTTGGATTCGGTGAATACTGCTCATTGATACGCAGCGTAATCGTTCCGCCTTCCGGCGTATATTTTACAGCATTCGAAATCAGGTTCATCAGGACCTGGCGGAGACGGTCACCGTCCGCAATCACATGTTCATGGTTTACATGTCCGATACTCATCTGAAACTGCTGATGCTTTCCATTAATTAACGGCAGGCACATATCCATAACTGCCCCAATCATGTCGGGCAGACTGATCTGCTCTAACGAAATATTTATCTTTCCGCTCTCAATTTTAGACATATCCAAAACTTCATTGATGAGACTGAGCAGATGCCTGCTTGAAGTGTTGATCTTATTCAGGCAGTCCTGTATCTTGTCCGGACATTCCAGATTTGCCTGTGCGATGGCCGCCATGCCCATAATGGCATTCATCGGTGTCCGTATATCATGAGACATAGAAGAAAGAAAGTTTGTCTTGGCTGCATTTGCTACTCTCGCTGCCTGATATGCGTCCTGCAGTGCCGTTTTTTGCCGTTCCTGCTCTTCTCTCTCCTTTGTAATATCAATCCCAATGCTGTAGAAAGAATCTTTCCCGTCCCAGCTGTCTTTCGCGCTGACATAACTGAAGGTCATTGTGAGGATTTTAATCTTTCCGTCCCGGGTTACAATACGCCCCTCTGCCGCTGTATCTTCACCGGTCTCTCTGGATTTTTCCATGATCTCCACCGTGCGTTCTATGTCATCCGGATGCACATAGTCGCATTTAGACTGAAGTTCATTTTCAAACTGTTCCTCAGTATAGCCGATCATCTGCAGAAACCCTCCGCCATACCAGATAACCGTTCTTAAATCCTCGGCATCCACCCGGGCAAATCCGCCGGGTATTGTCCGTATAATGGCTTCTCTTTCCCTGTCTCTTTTCTCCAGTTTATATTCCGGACTCAGATTATCATTAGACAGTTCAATCCGTGCCCTATGCCCTTCCCAGTCAATAATACGGTTTTTGATCAGAAACGAACGTTTCAAAACCGGATTGTAGAATTCCCATTCATAGAATTCATCCTCCGTGAGACAGTCATTATTGCAGAAAGGACAGGGAGATGTCCTTCCCTGAATCACTTCATAACATTTTCTTCCTATCAGCTGTTCTTTCGGAAGGCATAAGGTATCACAGGAAGTCTTATTGAGATACAGAAGCTCATAGGAATCAATATCTGAGATATAAATATTCCCCACATACTCATCCAGCATCCATTTAAAGTATTCTGCTTTCTTTTCCTGACTCCTGTTCTGCTCCACACTGCCTCCTTCTGACGGCAGCTCTATTTTCCGATCTGTCATAACCCTCTCCTTCAATAAGCCGGTCTCTTTCTTGCTCAAACCCCACCTTGTTCATATTATATATCCTGATTATAGCAAAGTGTTCCTCTGTTTACAACAGATTCCCAAAATCCACAGATGCCGAAAATCATTCTCTGTCTGCGGCTATGTTTTGTTATTTTATATATTTTGCTTCGAACTGTCCTGCTGCAGCCGGTTTATCGATCAGGTATCCCTGGATATAATCGCAGCCTGCCTTTTTCATAAACTCAAATTGTTCCTCTGTCTCCACCCCTTCTGCGCAGCACTGAATTCCGATCGCATGACTCATTTGAATAATATGTTTTACCAAAATATCTCCCTTGTCTGACTTTTGATATTTTTGTATAATTCCTTTGTCGATCTTCAATATATCAAAACTTGCCATCATCAAAAATTCATAGGAAGAGTATTCTACTCCAAAATCATCTAAAGCAATACAAAAACCATAATTCTTCAGCTGCTTAAGAAGATAGGCCATCTGTTTTTTGTTCAATGTCTCCTGAGTCTCTGTGATCTCCAGTTCAAGCTGGTCCGGTTTTAAATCGTATTTCCCGAAAATCTTACAGAAGTTTTCAAAAAAATGGTCGTCAAATAATGTAATTCTAGAAAAATTTAGTGCAAGTTTCATATCAGACAGGCTGGTGTTTTTCCACTTTGTAAGCAGTCTGCACGCTTCTTCCATGACAAAAAAATCGATATAGGAAATCAGTCCCTCACTTTCCAGCAGTGGAACAAATTTAAACGGTGATACGATAGACCCGTCTTTTTCTCTGTACCGTACTAATACTTCAGCACTGTCTATCTGTCCTGTTTTTACATGCAGCTTAGGCTGCAGATATACTAAAAACTCTTTCTTTACAATCGATCCCAAAAGTTCTCTTAATAATGGTACTTTCTCTGCGGCAATATTCTTATTTTCTCTGTAATAATCATGTTTATTAATGGCCATGAGCCGTTCTGCTTTATTCACCAGTTCCGGCAGGTCTTCCTGTACATCGCTCCACGATGTTCCAACTGAAACAATACACCGGCCGTCTTCAGACAGGCTTTTTTCCATGGCACTGAGCATTGTTCTGAATTTACTGTATTCAATCCTTTCTGTCACGATCAGAAACTCATCTCCGCTGAGGCGGAATTTCCTGCCCTCCGGAAAAAACTGTTTCATTTTGTTTGCGATATATCCGATCAGAATATCCCCATACATATGACCCTTCTTATCATTCATGATCTTAAGCCCATTGATATCCATAAAGATAACCCCTGCCGGGACCGGTCTGTCTTCCAAAAAGTCTCCGCAGTATTGTGTATAACTGTTCCGGTTTTCCAGACCGGTCATAGAGTCCTGATAGCTCATCTGTTCCAGTTTGCTTTTCAAAGCGTTTTTTGCTATTTCATTTTCAAGGAAATAGGAGAGTTCTCTCAGATAACGAATGTTATTCTTATATCTTTTGGCATCATCAATCCCCAGAAATCCTTTTATCATCCCTTTAACATACAGAGGGACAGCAAGAAGACTCTGAATCCCCTGTTCTTTTAATATTTCGTATTCCAGACTCCGGTCCTCTCCCAGATTTTCAATGTTCTCTATTCTTATATAATCCCTGGTTTCAAATCCTTTAAGCCAGAATACTGCCGCCTCGATAGGAATATTCTGCAGAAATGTTATCTGAGGTTCCACACCCTTAGCACAAATTTCATATGTATTGCGGGCAATGCCGCGCTCTTCTTCTATTTCCATAATATAGACGCGGTCCGACTGATAATACTCTCTGATGATCTCCAATACATATTCAATAGAATCTTCCAGATATCCAGAAGAAGTAAGACAATGGATACAATCTACAATACTTTTCTCCGCTGCAATATGGCAGTCATTATCATCGCAGCGAACAGGGAATCCCGCCTCCCGGACAAACTGCAGTTCTTGTTCTATCTTCTCATTCCGTTCTAAAATCTTTTTCTTTTGCAAAAACGTAGCCAAAATCTGTGAGATCAGCGACAGGGCATTTACTTCGTCTTTTGTCCACAGGCGGACACCCGTGCACTCATCGAATCCAAGGAATCCGCTCAGGTTATTTTCATTCCAAAAGGCACACTGAAGAGTTGAACTTATGCCCTGTGCCTCAAATATTTCTGTCTGCTCCCGTGTCAATGTACGAATATCCCGGCAATAGAAAACCGAATTGTCTTTAAACAGGTTTTGGTAATCTCCAAACTGACTGTACGCAAGATTCTGCAGTTTTTCTTTTACAGGAACTATACCGTTGTTGCACCACTCATATGTATTGGAACAGCACTCTCCGTCCTCACTGCTTTCAAAAACATATGCACGGCTCACATCAAACTGCTTTCCTACAATTTCAAGAATCATCTGAACAGCCTCATCGATATCTTCCATATCATATAGAATTCGGAATACATAGCGCGCCAGATTATCCGGTCCGTCTGAAAATTCCTTCTCCGAATCTATCGCCGTGCCTAAAAAAGAATATTCTGCTTCATCCACACAGAAAGATTTCTCTTTGTTATACAGTACGTATCTGCTTTTTCCCTGCTTTTTTGCCTGATAAAGAGCATGGTCCGCACACCGGTATAAGGAATTAAAATCCTTTCCATTCTCCGTGAAAGGGCTATCCCAATACTGCAGGTCACCTGGACTTCCTGTTTTTCATCTTCAAACAAATGGGCGAACATTTCCGACAGCTCTCCCGCTCTTTTTTCAGCCGCCTGTGATGAAGGAATATTCTTCATGAATATGGCGAACTCATCTCCTCCGATCCTGCCCACAATATCGCTTTCCCTCATGAGCTTTTTCATTCCCGAAGCCATTTCTGTGAGTACCACATCTCCCAGCATATGTCCTTTTGTATCATTGATCTGTTTAAAGTTATCTGTATCAATCATAAACAGAGCACACTGATTGTCTGAGTGCATCTCAAGATAACGCTTTATCCTCTTCTCTGTCTCTTCCCGGTTATATACCCCTGTCAGAGCATCTTTTTCTGCCCGATACCGCAATTTCTGTATTCTTTGTTTCTCCTTCTGAATATTCCAGACACTTCCAACTGCCTTGACAGGCTTTTTCTGTCCGTCATAGCGGATAATCGCATAGATTCTGCACCAGGTATACCTTTCCTCAGAATCTTTCCACCGGAATTCTGACATAGAGTATAGATTCCCCTGTCTTACCCGGTTCCTGAACTCAGCCAGTGCCGGAATATCTTCCGGATGGATCCGAAGAAATGTGCTGTCAGCCTGGTCTGTGTCAAAACACACATCTCTGATACAAACTTCTACTCCATTGCTCTGCGTACATGTTATCCTGTCTTGTTCTATATCCCATTCGAAAATCATTGCTTCTGACAAATCTATAGGGGACCCATCTGCTGCCATACAACCGATCTTTTCTCTGTGTGTCATCTTTGTCTCCCCCTTATTTCAAATAATACCCATGCACTTACCTTGTTCATATTATATCATATATTGTCTCATCCAGGTGAAATATCATCCTATCCAATATGATTTGTGATATTATAATGACAGCATAATTTTCACGAACCAGACCATCGAGAAAGGAATCAAAGTATGTCTAATTACCACAGTCAGGAACAGACCATTTACCGCAATCTTTCAGGTAAAATACAGATGGGTTTTTACGATAATGGAGAGCGGTTCCCTTCTGTTAAAGAGATTGCTGATCGTTTCCATGTCTCTTATTGTCCTGCACAGAGAGCACTCAAACTGCTTGAAAAGGATGGACAGATAAAACTTTACCGCGGAAGTGCCACTGCAGTTTTAAAGAAACCCTATGAAAATTATCTTGAAAGTAATGTTTTTAAACGGCGTATAAAATCAGTGCTGGATTTATGCCACAGTCTTGAGCTGATCTCTCCGGCACTCTGCACTTATAATATTCAGCATTTTAAAAAAGCATCCTCTTCTCTCTGGTTAAAAAAAATTGCACAGGGACAGCATGCCGGACGCGGTCTTTACCAGCAGTTTGAACGTTCTCTGCATTTGCTGGGCAATCAAACTGTACTCAGCCTTTATTATGACATCAGTTCTTTTTCTGGGAGTGCATTTCTGGATATCTTATATTTAAAATACGGAAAAGAAAAAGCGGATTCCTTCCTGCAGCATATTGCCTCAGAATATGCAGACTGTATCCGAAATCAACATCAGGACACTTCGTTTGTTCTTCAAGAAAAACTGGAGAAATTATGCGGCACATTTTTTGATGCCATCAAAGATTATCTCAGAAACACAGAGTGCGATGCGGATTCCAAAGCGCAGGAATTTTTCAGCTGTGAGCCCCGCAAAGGGCGTACCCGCTACTGTGATGTCGTTGCGATTGATATGATCTGCAGAATCAATCAAGATGTCTATCCTGTCGGCACACGGCTTCCTAACAGTCATACTTTAGCAGATATTTATCATATTTCCGGGATTACTGTCCGGCGAACGATTGCTCTTCTTAATAAGCTGGGCGTCACAGAAACAGTCAACGGGGTGGGTACTTTTGTTATTTCCCGGGGCGGACCAGATATTCCATATAAACTGAAGGACTTGACTTTGGATGACAATATGAGAAACTTTTTAGAAGCTCTGCAAATTCTGGCGATCATCAGCGTTCCGGTTATGCTTGTATCTCTCCCACATGTCCCGCGTAAAATGCTGAAGGAACTTTTTGCGGCTGCATCCATACCCGATGAAAAAAAATCTTTGGTACATGCGGTCAGCATCGGGCTGCAGTCTGTAATCAGGTACTGTCCCTTTGCGGCTGTGCAGGAAATTTACAAAAAGCTTACGCTCCTGCTGTTAAAAGGAAGTATCCTTCGCCTGGAAGAAACAGGTGCTGAACCAGTTACCGGATGGACTAAGATTTCTGCGTCTATTCGAAAAAGCTGCGCCCATTCAGACTACGAACAGCTCGCCCGCGCATTCCAAAGTCTTTTTCAGAATAATTTTGCTTCCTCAAAACAGCTTCTTTTGGAAATTGGCGTGGAAGGTGTCGAAAAAATCACCGGATTTTAACTATATATACAGAGAGAGGAAGGCAGTTTCAGAGATAATGTGCCGCTCTCTTTTTTCCTGCCGATGCTGCGGTGCTTCTATCTTTTTTCTTTCCGCCATAAGATCAAACTTCAGGCACAATATTTTCTCCGGTTTTTTCACCTTCTGCGGCTGAACCATCTTCCCCGGATCCTGCAAAAGTGCCGGTCATTCTCATCCATACGGATTCCCGTGATTCACCGGCCTGCTGATCTCATACTCTGCATATTCCCTGCTTTTTATTACTCTCCTATCTAAGATTTAAATTCTGTCTTCCTAATTCTATTCCTCATATTTTTAGCCGATCGTTTTTATTTATTTAACAATATCAAACCAAACACAAATGCACAGGAAGTAAATTCAT
>OKER01000234.1_pt1 | contig 14963 bp, 10 predicted proteins | sample 1610031 | NCBI WGS metagenome assembly OKER01 (sample SAMN04436611, study PRJEB24849) | human gut metagenome | biome: human gut; feature: NICU; material: stool | host: Homo sapiens | place: USA: Saint Louis, MO | collected 2009-12-31
ATACACGAAAAAGCCACTCCTTACTACAAGGAGTGGCTTTCATAAAATACATATACATACAAAATTATGTGTAAACTTATAAATTGATCATTTTTTGCATATTATATTGTTGTTTTTAGAGAGAATACAAATGTACTTTGTGCAGAAGCTAAGTTGATTTTGCTATGCAAATTTTGCATATATGCCCTATACATCTCTTGTGCCTCTTCTACAGATACAATATCAAAGGTGATTCCATCCCCAATAGGCAACTGGCTCAGTCTAGGCAAATCCGCGGTAATAACGGTGCCGATTTTCGTATAGCCCCCCGTTGTTTGTCGGTCCGCCATGAGGATAATGGGATTGCCATCAGATGGAACTTGAATCGATCCAAACACAGCGCCATCGGAGATGATATCGGCGCCGTCGATGTGTTCAACAGGGGCTCCATCTAATCTAAATCCCATGCGGTCGCATTGAATGGTTAATGTATAGAGTTCTCTGCTAAAATTACGAATACCCGTTTCTGTAAAGTACTTAGCTTGCGAGCCCAGTACAACGCGCAGCGGTTCATGGCATTCACGGCCGCCCCGATTAAATAGAACCGTATTAAATAAATGATTTGATTCTCTAGTATAGTCGCAGATGATAGTATCACGCGTGCAGTCCTTTAAACGCACTTCATCGCTCGCCGCTAAGGGACGTCCCTCAAATCCACCAATATTCGCTTTTGTATGTGTCGCTACGCTGCCATTGATTTCTGGCACATCGATGCCGCCGGCGAAGGAAATATACATGCGCACTCCACATTGGCTAAAGCTGCCAGAGATGACATCGCCGTTATGGCAGACAAACGGAATATACCTCGGCACCTCCACATTATTAATGGTAGGCTGCATATCGGCACCTGTGAAAGCAACAATGCATGTGCCTTTCACCTTCAGCGTAGGGCTGAGCACGGTACACTCCAAAGCACCTACTGGTGTCGTATTTCCTACAAGGGCTTGTCCGATAGCATAGCTTTCACCATCCATAGGACCGGCCACGGGCATACCATATTGTTGAAAACCTACGCGCCCTCCGTCTTGGACGGTGGTCATCATACCAGGTGCAACCACCTCAAAGGACGCACTCTTATATTCACTTACCGCCACGGAGGTCACCTGCCTTTACATGATGTACAACGGGCTTAAAGGAAGAGCCCAATTTCTTAATACAGTGGAACTCACTTTCATCAATAGGAACATAGCGCACATAGTCGCCCGCCTTAAGAAGGGCCGCCTCTTCACGAGAAGCATCATACATGGACAGAGGCGTGCGTCCTATAATTTGCCATCCTCCAGGGGAATCCGATGGATAGGTGCCGGTCTGCTCACCCGCGATGCCTACGGACCCTGCCGGAATATGTGTACGCGGCGAGGACAAGCGAGGTGTAGCGATGCGCGGATCCATACCACCTAAATAGGTAAAACCGGGGATAAACCCCATCATGTACACGAGGTAATCCGTGCCGCTATGAATGCTCACCACGTCGGCCTCTGTAAGGTGATTATGAGAGGCTACAAATCCAAGGTCTGGACCAAATTCACCACCATAGACGGTAGGTATCTCTACGACCGTCACGAGTTCACTTTCATCAGATTGGATAGGCTGCGTACAAATAGGTTCAAGAATGTGGCATAGTTCAGCATAGGTGTAGCGCAATGCATTATACTGAATGAGAAGCGCACAATAGGTAGGCACCATCTCAATAATCCCCTCTAAATGGAGGCTTTCAATACCCGCTACAATCTGACGGATACGCTGATTAATCTTAGGGTCAATAACTTGACCGAATTCGATGGAGATAGCACTATCCCCAACCGGAGAAATTGTGGGATTCATACGAGCCCCCTAACCTAATAATTTTGCAATACCTTGCAAGGATGTAACGCCGATATAAGCAGTCACAAGCACGACAATCCAGCCGGTATAGAATAAAACCGGATTGTGCTTATAATCCCCTACGATATTCGTCTTACGCGTCGCCAATAGCATAACGGCTAAGGTAACAGGCAAGATCAAACCATTTACGGAGCCCGCCACGATTAATAGTGTAGCCGGTTTGCCGATAAAGATAAGAATGCATGTGGACACGAAAATGAATGCCATGATGGTCAATTTTTCATACCGTTCTACCACCTTGAACAAGGTTTTAAGGAAGGATACCGATGTATAGGCAGCACCCACAACAGATGTCAACGCAGCGCAGAAGAATACGATACCGAATAATTTATGACCGATTTCACCAGCACCAAGTAAGAACGCAGAACCTGCTGGGTCCTTTGGATCTAACGCAAAGCCCATGGATACTACGCCGAGTACGGCTAAGAATAACAATATACGAACAATGGCGTCTACGGACATGCCCATGAAGGCAGCGCGACGCACATCTTTTAAATGTTCGCGACCTGTAATGCCCGCATCAATCAAGCGATGGCCGCCGGAGAATGTAATGTACCCACCAACGGTACCGCCGATAAGGGTAATCGTAGCTAGCCAAGGGTAATTGGTTGGCACAAGGGCATGGGTTGCGGCCTCTGCTATAGGAGGATTAGTAGAAAACGCTACATAACCGATGAGTACGAGCATCACTGTGCCCAACACTTTCGCCGTATTATCGAGAACGCCACCCATTTTAGGGGATGCAAATAATAAAATCCCCAAAATACCACTGATGGCTGCTGCCGTCGTCGTATCGATGCCGAACACGATGTTAAGCCCCATGGATGCACCGCCAATGTTACCAATATTAAACGCAAGGCCCCCAAGAGAAATCAAGAATGCTACGAAGTAACCAAGGCCGGGCAATACCTTATTCGCAATGTCTTGGCCCCGCATTTGGGATATGCCGATGATGGTCCATACATTGAGCTGTGCAATGATGGAGAAAATAACAGACACCACAATGGCGAACGCAAAATCCGCCTGTAACTGGCCTGTAAACGCCGCCGTTTGTAACATAAATCCTGGCCCAATGGACGACGTGGCCATCAAAAATGCTGCCCCTAAGAGGACAGATAAACTCGCTTTACCTGTAATCGGTTTCATACTGACTCCTTTTATCTATTCTGATTCTATCTATTCTTATACAATCGATTGTAATCTATCGATTCTGAAAATTCGCTACCACGACACCTGCCTTAGTGAGGCCTTCACGAATATATTTTGTGAAAGCTATCGCTTTTGGATTATCGCCATGAACGCATACGGAATCGGCTGCCATATCGATCGTTTTGCCCGTATTCGTTACGACCTTGCCTTCTTGCACCATCATGAGCACCCGTTCCAATGCCTCTTGTGGGTCTTTTATGAAAGCCCCCTCTTCCGTACGGGGTACCAAGGTGCCTTCCTCTGTATACCCTCGGTCCGCAAAGACCTCTTGTATCACTGGAATACCTCGTCGCTCCGCCTCTTTGGCGATATAACTACCGCTGAGCACCATCGCTCGAACATTGGGATTCACCGCTTGTAAACCATCTAATACCGCATCAGCTAATTCCGGCGTTACACACGCCATGTTATAAAAAGCACCATGTAATTTCATGTGCTGCAACTCTACATCGTACTGATTGCAAAATCCTTGCAACGCACCGAGTTGGTAGATCATATAGGCCCGTGCCTCATCAGGGCTGACCGCCATCTTGCGGCGTCCAAAGCCCATTAAATCGGGATATCCCGGATGAGCCCCTACGGCTACGCCCTTCTCTTTACACATCTTAACAGTGGCCTCCATGATGAGAGGATCGCCGGCATGCCAACCACAAGCCACATTGGCACTAGTGACGTGATTTAACACCTCACTATCCATGCCCAATGTATAATTGCCAAAGCTTTCACCTAAATCGCTATTTAAATCTATATAATGTGACATCACTATGCTCCTCTCGTTCTTCATCTTTCTTATATGCTTAGTTTTCCTTATATTCTAATGTCCCTTATATTCTAATTTCCCTTATATTCTTCATCTTTTGTTTAAATTCTATAGAATATAGTAACATGATTATACAAAATATATTGATACGTTATCAATGATTTTTGTCATGTATACAAAATTCATATAATAACGCAAAAAAGCACTCGACGTAATGTCGAGTGCTTTCACAATCAATAGGACTATTGTTATATGTGTGTATATGGAGAGAGTTGTAAGGGATTCAATGAAAGGGTCAATAGCCTACCGATTATTTATTATCCTTGGATGCAGCATCATCAGCTTGTTTGCTGTCATCTGCAGATTTGTCATCACCGGATTTAGCATCGGATGTGTTAGCAGCATCCTTGTCGCTGATCACGATGTGACCATCTACAACATCAGCCATCAAGTGTTTTGCATCGATGTGATCCAAGTAGTAATCAGTTACATTATCGCGAATTTCAGATTCAATAACACGACGTAATGGACGAGCGCCCATAGTTTTATCGTAACCTTGTTCCATCAACAAATCTTTAGCTGCGTCAGTTACATCCAAGGTAATTTGTTTTTTAGCCAAAGTTTTGTTAACTTGGTCGAGCAGCAAATCAACGATTTTCTTCAAATCTTCTTTGCTCAATTGATTGAATTCAATAACAGCATTGAAACGGTTCAAGAATTCAGGACGGAAGAATGGAGCAATGCGGTCCATTACATCGACTTTGTTTTCATCATCATTGTCACTGCCATAACCGAAGCCTGCGTTGGATGTAGCGATGATAACAGTATTCTTGAAGTTTACTGTGTTACCTTGACCATCTGTTAAGCGACCATCATCCAATACTTGAAGAAGTAATGTAATAACTTGAGGGTCTGCTTTTTCGATTTCATCGAACAATACGATGGAGTAAGGATTACGACGAACGCGTTCAGTCAATGTGTTGGAGTTATCTTCGTAACCAACATAACCAGCTGTAGCACCAATCAATTTAGAAACAGCTGTGCGGTCACTGTATTCGGACATATCCAAGCGGATGATAGCGTCCTTGTTACCAAACATATCAAGTGCTAATTGTTTGGCCAATTCTGTTTTACCAACACCAGTAGGACCTACGAATAAGAAGCTACCGATTGGACGGTTACCTTCGTCAAAGCCTGCACGGTTACGACGGATTGCTTTAGATACAGCTTCTACTGCTTTATCTTGACCGATTACATGAGCTTGTAAACGAGATTTCATGTCTTTCAAGCGTTCAATATCGGATGCCCCCATTTGAGAAACAGGGATACCAGTCATACGTTCTACCGCTTCCGCTACATCGTTAACCTTAGCCACAACCTTTTGATTATCAGTATGCTTGTCGATTTCTTCTTGTAATTTTTGAATACGCATCTTTTCGTTAATAGCGGATTCGTAATCTTCTTTTTGAGCAAACTCTTCTTGTTTTGCTTTAGCATCTGCAATATCTGCTTCTAATGTTTTAATATCAGTTACAGGATGTTGAGATGCCAAGTGAGCTGCTGTTACATCGATCAAGTCAATGGCTTTATCTGGCAAGCTACGTTGAGGAATGTATTGTACGGAATAATCTACAGCGGCTTTCAAAACGGCATCTGGCAATTCAATGTTATGATGCGCTTCGTATAATGGACGAATGCCTTGTAGAATTTTGAAAGTATCTTCTGCAGATGGGGCATTGACTTTTACTTCATTGAAACGACGCGCAAGTGCTGCGTTTTTCATGATTGTGTTACGGTATTCATCTTGTGTAGTAGCACCGATAACAGTCATTTCACCACGGGACAAAGCAGGTTTCAAGATATCTGCTAAGCCTTTAGAGCCTTGACCATCACCTGTGGAACCAGCACCCAAGATTTGATGGATTTCGTCGAAGAACAAGATGATATTGCCAGCAGCCTTAACCTCTTTGATAAGATTTTGGATATTTTCTTCAAAGGAACCACGGTATTGAGTACCAGCTTCCAAGCCGGAAATATCGATGGAAATGATTTCTTTATTTTTAATCGCTGCTGGAACATCGCCATTTACGATTGCTTGTGCCAAGCCTTCTACAACGGCTGTTTTACCAACACCAGCATCGCCGACTAGAACTGGATTGTTTTTTGTACGGCGTGCTAAGATTTCAGCAGTTTCTTGAATTTCTTTATTACGACCGATAACAGGATCAAGCTTACCATTACGAGCTTCGTCTGTTAAGTTCGTACCTAAACGAGCAAGGATACCATCCTTTTTCATTTTGCCTTGTTGAGCTGCAGCTTGTGCTGCTTGGATTTCTTCATTAGTAGGCAAATGACCTGTTTGACGATAATAAGCAAACTCTTCAGGAGTCACTTCACGACCATTAATTTTATAACGGCGGTTTTCTGTGGAATAACCTCCCATATTACTCATCAATTGATTAAACAAATCATTCATGCTACCGAAATCGCTACCAAAGTTATTAAAGTTGTTGTTCATATATATTACCCCCTCATACATCATAGAGTTTAACTATTTGACTAATACTATTTTTACTGGGTTTATTTACCCTACGACATTATAATAACCCTCAAAAGTCAAAAAGTCAATATATCAAAGTGTAATTTTTTGACTTTTATTTTGACTAATTTGATTTATATGGAATAAACACAGATAAATATTAGCTTTATAGCGGGTAATTAATTTTGAACTTTTAAGTTTTTTATGTAAAAACAAAAAGACCATTCGATGAATGGTCTTTTATTAATAATATTACTTTGATTTTTTATATTCTGATCTAAATCCATCACGAAGTACAGCATAACGTAACAAATTTCTTATAAAGGATTGTACATTAGGATTTCGCCACTCTAACAAACGAGACCTATCTAGGCAACCTAAATGTATTCTATCATTTTTTACTAATTCAGGAGCTCTTTTTTGAACATAAGCAAGTAATTCTTTTTTAGGTAACGCTCCATCTCGCCCTCTTGTTATAGCACCATTGTGTGTAATTTCAATCATATTAGTATCGCTATCAAACTGACAAAATTTATCCAAATTCAACTGTAATGAATGATGTCTAGTCTCTTTATTTGTTATAGATATATTCAATTGAGTTCTACCGATGCTATTGCCCCAATGGGGATCATTTTCAGTATGTGCGGTAGCACATATACTAATCCCCAAAACCTGATCTTTCCCTTCATAATCCTGGGCGATAAATAAACGTGTCCAATTTTGATAAGACCCTCCTCCTCTGTTTCCAAAAAAAGTGAAGCCTCTAAAGCAATCTTCCATTACACCTATTTTTTCTAAAATCTTCGGAGATGAAATCTTCTTTAATAATAGTAAATTTAAAAAATTAAGGTAAAACTCATAATTTTCTTCAGGACTATCCTCCCCGATATATCCCATATTCAAAAATTTATTTTGCAACCTTTTTGAGTTAATATCCTCAAATGTATATGGTTTATCTTTGTTTTGCTTAATAAACTTTACTTTAGATTTTAAAAGTTCTTGATAAGTCGGAATTTTATCGACTTCTTTATACTTACCATTCTTAAATTGATAAACCACAGCATTGATACCATTAACAAGCATGATATATTCAGCATCTAATATATCCCGATATCTTATTGCTTGATCTAATACCAAATTACATTCAACATCAATATGAGGGGCTTTACACTCTATCACCAATAAAACTTCTTCTTGTTTATCATTACGGTAAACTACGATATCAGCTCTCCCCCTTAGACCTTTTTTCACATGGCACATAGGTTCTTCTACACGAATTCGTTCAATAGGTACTCCTAGTCTCTTTTGTAAAAATATAATTGTTTTTTGCCGAACCTCTTCTTCCGGTGTTTTCTGGACTAAAAAATATCTAATGGGATCAAAATAACACTTCTCATCTTGTTTACGTTCATGTAATTTTATTGAATTAAAAATACATTCTACATTCTCCATTTAATTTACTCCTTACAACACCCGCATAAATTCATCTATTTTTCATTTTTAACATTATATCATACATAAATATTAGTTGTCTTATAAAGGGACACTACAATTAAAAGAAAAAAGGTTCCGTATTTCAGTTGCGACTTATCGGCCATCAACTTCCTACGGAACCTTTTCCTTTACGACATCGGATAACACTACAAGAATGTTATAACGAAATCATCATTTTAATTACTATATTTAGTTATTAACCTTGAGTTGCTAGTAAACTATTAACCATAGCTTTCAACGATTCGATTTCAGCTTGTTGTTTATCCAATACTTCCTTCTGTCTACTATTCTCTTGTTTCAAAGAGGTCATTTCATCTTGCATCACATAAATGGAGCTGATTGGACCACCTTTGTAGCGTTCTGGTACAGCTTGTTTAGCATCGCTGTTACCAAACTTATGAGTATAACCGGCATTGATCATATTATGACGTCCACCTACGGAAACACCCACGTTGAACATTGTATCTTCATTAGTATAATGAGCAAGACCTAATGCTGCTGCACTCTTACCACGATAGTTACCATATCCAGCCATTACTTGAGTTGGTTCTAATGGATCATATTGAATTGGTTTCAACGCTGACATAGCCGCCGCATGAGCGCCTACTTGTTGTGTTTCGGATTCAACATTAGCAATTGCATTAGCAAGCTGAGCATTAGATTTTTTCAATTGACCAAGGTTAACCGCATCTGTATCTGCTGTACCAGCTGCAACACCCTTGATTTGATTGTTGCCATTATTCAAGCCTTCAGTAGTTAAAGACACTGTACCAGCATTTGGATTTTGCGGATTAGCAGGTGTGATAGTCACGCCAGAACCATTTACAACAGAAGTATTTCCTGCTGCATCTTTGCTCTTAATAGTGTCACCTTTCATAACAGTAGACGCACCATTATCGTCCTTCACTTCCACACTAGATAAACCATTTAAATCTTTAGCTAATTGTACTTGCAACTTGCCGCCTTTTGCATTAACGCCGATATTATCATCAGTCAATTTCGCTGCATCAGCACCACCAACGATTTCAAGTTTTTCATTCAAGGTCTTATCGATAACTGTATTCCCATTATCGCCAGCGAAATGTAAACCATCATTCATAGTCGCTACGGTTTCTTTTACAGGATTGCCTGCTGCGTCTTTCGTTTCATAAACGATACGATCTTTACCAGCACCAGTACCTGTCAAGCCGTCAGCACCTTTAGCCGCTGTTATAGATGCATTGGCACCATCTTTACCGCGTACGCCCATAGTGCCGTCAGCACCGTTCAATACAACACCCGGCTTATCATTTGCTACATCCCCTACGGACACACTTTCAAGGCCTGTCATATTTTTATTCAAGGAATACGTGAAAGTAGTACCTGTTTGGTCAATAGTGAGGTTATCACCAGCACGGAATTCTACTTCCGTTTTATCGCCAACCTTAGTCGCTGCATTATTGCCTGTTGCTTGACCTGTACCTGTAGCACTGCTCTTAGCCATCCAGCCGAAGTCTGCCACCTTATCTTCTACGGCGATCACACGAGTATCTACCGCTTGGATTTGATCTTCTGTCGCTGCTTGACCGCTCACAGGAGCCTGTCCGCGAGTCCAAGTCTTATTAGATAAACCGTTCACAGTCCCTTTATTGTCCTTGTTAACCGTTACATCGCCCGCTTTAAGATCTTTGCCTTCTACAGTGCCTTCGGATGTAATATTACCTTTAGCCTTGATGCTACCATCAGTTCCATCAAGAACAATATTACCATTACCTAAGTTAACTTTATTTGCCAACTTGATATCGTAATTCGTATGACCATCAGCAGGATCTACAGTTTTTTCTAGCACCAAATTCGGAGTTTCTGTATCTTTCTTATTAACAGATACTGTCGTTTTGGATGCTGCAGTCGCTTTCTTCACATCACCAATGTTCGCCGCATTAGTATCAACATCACCGCCGCTCGCTACATTGGAGATGACTTTACCACCATTGTTTAAGCCTTTATCGGTAAGAGATATTTCATTCGCACCTGGATTAATGGTCATGCCTTTAGGACCGTATTGAGTTGTATTCGTACCGTCTGTCACAGTCGTGCCTGCACCACTGATTGTGGATACTGCATTACCGTTTTTGAATTGAGCGCTAGTCAAGTCATTCAATTCTTTAGACAATTGTACATGCAACTTACCGTCTTTCGCATTAACACCGATATTGTTATCGGACAATTTCGCTGCGTCAGCACCACCAACAATTTCGAGTTTTTCATTCAATGTCTTATCGATAACTGTATTTCCATTATCGCCAGCGAAATGTAAGCCATCATTCATAGTCGCTACAGTTTCTTTAACAGGATTGCCGTTAGCGTCTTTCGTTTCATAAACGATACGATCTTTACCAGTACCTGTACCTATCAATCCGTCAGCACCTTTAGCCGCTGTAATAGATGCATTCGCACCATCTTTACCGCGTACGCCCATAGTGCCGTCAGCACCGTTCAATACAACGCCCGGCTTATCATTTGCTACATCCCCTACGGACACACTTTCAAGACCTGTCATATTTTTATTCAAAGAATACGTGAAAGTAGTACCTGTTTGATCAATAGTGAGGTTGTCACCGGCACGGAATTCTACTTCCGTTTTATCACCAACCTTAGTCGCTGCGTTATTGCCTGTTGCTTGACCTGTGCCTGTAGCACTGCTCTTCGCCATCCAGCCAAAGTCTGCTACCTTATCTTCTACGGCCATCACACGAGTATCTACCGCTTGGATTTGGTCTTCTGTCGCTGCTTGACCGCTCACAGGAGCCTGTCCACGAGTCCATGTCTTATTGGATAAACCGTTCACAGTACCTTTATTGTCCTTGTTAACAGTTACATCGCCGGCTTTGAGGTCTTTCCCTTCTACAGTACCTTCGGATGTAATATTGCCTTTAGTCTTAACAGTACCATCTGCACCATCAAGCACAATATTATCATTTCCTAAGTTAACTTTATTTGCCAACTTGATATCGTAATTCGTATGACCATCAGCAGGATCTACAGTTTTTTCTAGCACCAAATTCGGAGTTTCTGTATCTTTCTTATTAACAGATACTGTCGTTTTGGATGCTGCAGTCGCTTTCTTCACATCACCAATGTTCGCCGCATTAGTATCAACATCACCGCCGCTCGCTACATTGGAGATGACTTTACCACCATTGTTTAAGCCTTTATCGGTAAGAGATATTTCATTCGCACCTGGATTAATGGTCATGCCTTTAGGACCGTATTGAGTCGTATTCGTACCGTCTGTCACAGTCGTGCCTGCACTACTGATTGTAGATACTGCATTGCCGTTTTTGAATTGAGCGCTAGTCAAGTTATTCAATTCTTTAGACAATTGCACGTGCAACTTACCGTCTTTCGCATTAACACCGATATTGTTATCGGACAATTTCGCTGCATCAGCACCGCCAACAACTTCTAGCTTTTGATTCAATGTCTTATTAATAACTTCAGGATTATTATCGCCACCAAATTGCAAACCGTCTTTTAATGTTGCTACCTGTTCTTCAGTACCAGCTGCATTAGTATAAACAATACGATCCGCTTGGTCTGTTTCACCTACATGAGCATCACCTTTTCCAGTCTTAATAGTTGCCTTTGCACCATCCGGATTTGTAAGACCTAAACTAGTCATATCAGAGATCTCTTTATTTAAGGAGAATGTAATATCTCTACCAGTTTGATTTACATTTAGGTTATTACCTGCTTTAAAAGTCACTGTATCAGAACCTGTTACAGTACTTGTGGAGTCACCAGAATGAGTTCCGCCATCAGCAGCAGTAGCGATATTCCATGTTGCCAAAGTCTTAACCTTTTGTTCGCCTTCCGGTGTAAGATTATCTAACTTATTTGTTGCAGCATTATTGATTTTAGCCTTTGTATCATCATTGATATCAACAGTTACAACCCCATCTGCAGCAGTTGTAGCAGTCGTCATAGTACCGTTTTTAAAGTTCAAACCTTTCTTTAATGTAACGGTCTTATCTGCACCATCATTATCCTTATAAGTTAGGATAGTAGATTCTGCTACCTTAGTTGGATCGATACCAATTTTGTAAGTTGCTGTATCTTTGTCCGCACTAAGCTCCGGTGTCACAGTAATCGGACCATTAGGATCCGCTGCTGCCATTGTAACTGCTTTAACAGCCTCTTGTTTAACTGCTTTTTCTGTCACGGTTACTGTTACATCATCACCAGCTGCAGAAGTCGTTACAAGGCCTGCACCTTTTACATTAAACTTCACATCACCTGTACTTAAGGATTTTTCTGTTGTATTACCTGTATCTCCACCTAAGGAAATCTTACGAGCCAAGGCTGCCGTATTAGTTGCAATGTTCTGCGTATTGGTTGCAATATTACCTTTATTTGTGGCAATTTCTGTAGCATTTTTCGTGATATTGTCCGCATTCTTTGCAATATTATCCTTGTTCTTATCGATATTAGCCTTATTCGTAGCAATATCATCTTTATTTGTTGCTACTTGTGTATCAACGGCTTTCAATTGATCTTCTGTTGCCGCACGGCCACTAACAGGAGTTGTAGTACCAGGTGTCCAGGACGTATTAGTAAGCCCTTCAACTGCAGGCGCTGTCACTTTTGAACCAGCTGTAACACTGTTAAACGTCACATCATCTTTTGTTGCAACGGTGAAAGTTTTGCCATTTTGCGTAATAGCGATATTGGATCCATCATTAAATGTAACGGTATCGCCACCTGTTACTGTTTCAGCATTACTGTTATTAGCCTTCACCTTCCATGCGGACAAGCTCTTAACCTTTTGTTCACCATCTGGAGTAAGGTTGTCTAACTTATTCGTTGCAGCGTTATTGATTTTAGTCTTTGTATCATCATTGATATCAACCGTTACGACCCCATCTGCACCAGTTGTAGCAGCCGTCATAGTACCGTTTTTAAAGTTCAAACCTTTCTTTAATGTAACGGTCTTATCTGCACCATCATTATCCTTATAGGTCAAGTTAGTAAACAATGACCACAGCCCATTGCATAATGCTGCAAGGGTGAACCACATCGCCCACAATAAGGGAAAGTTTTAATTTGCTTCTGACATCGACTGCACAATCCATTTCGACCAATATGAATAGCTCGCTTGCAATGCACACAGCTAAATTGAAAAAAATGAGAAAACATGAGAAAAATTGACCACACTTTATTTTTTTGCTTTTTCAACTTGCTTAAAATGCTTTTCTTTTTTGGCCATTTCCATTCTTTCACCTTGTTTTAAAATATGAGGTGTCACAAAAATGACGAGTTCTCGTTTTTGATGTCGTTCACTTTCCTTACTAAATAAGCGCTTAATACCTGGAATATCGCCCAATAATGGTACTTTATCGACACCTTTCGTGATCGTATCGTGAAATACACCACCTAATACAATTGTTTCGCCATCTTTGGCAAACACTTGCGTATTAATTTCTTGTTTATCAATGGATACCACTTCATTCTGCCCATAAGCCACGCGATTTCCTGGCGAGTTTTGACTGACTAATAAATCCAATAAGATATTATTATCCTTCGAAATATGCGGTGTGACTTCCAACCCCAACACAGCTTCACGAAACTCCACTGACTGCGTGTCATTTTTACCATTCGTCACCACATAAGGAATTTCTGTCCCTTGTTTGATGCTTGCGCTTTTTTTGTTGGTCGTGAGTAAGCGAGGACTCGCTATAATTTCTACGTTATTTTCACGTTCAAGTGCGGTCAATTCTAGGTCTAATAATCGACCATTAATTTTGGCTACTTGAAGTGCTAATGAGCCAGCTGGCGTGACCGTTGTCGCAAAATTTACATTTAAATTATTACTGATATTGCTAAACCCATTCGCATCTAAACTGCCACTCACTCGATGGGCTGCCTCAGTAGGATTAAAAATGCCCCAACGCACACCTAATTCTTTTAGGCTTTCATCGGTAATCGTCACAATACGTGCTTCAATGACAATTTGCTCAATAGGTTTATCCAGCTCTGCAATTAATTTTTTGATATTTTTAAGTGAACGTGCATCATCCTGAATCAGTAATACATTGCTTCGATCATCAAATGTAATTGTGCCGCTAGGTGAAAGCAAAGAACCGCTCCCTGTGGTTAAAGATTTCATCACATCAGAAGCCTTAGCAAAATGCAGTTTAACCGTTGTACTCACAAGTGGTGTTTCACTAGGCAAACTTTCTCCGCTAATCGCCATAGGTTCTGTTATTTTCTCTGAATATTGTTCATGTTGAGAAGGCTTACCTAAATAATAAATATCATTTTCTTGATAAAAAGAGAGCCCTTTGATTTTTGCGACAGAACGCAATAAACGATCAAAATCTACGTTATCTAATTGTAATGAAAGTGTTCCTTCTAACTCATCATCAATCATTAAATTGGCATTTTGCTCAAGGGCAAGTTGTTGGAGTGTCGCTACTATGGGAGCTTGTTTTAAGCGAAGTGAAAATACGCGATTTTCTGCTACTGAATAAGTTGTCCATAGGATCAGAAAACACATTAAAAACTGACCAAACTTTGTTTTTATTTTCTGCCTTACCATTTTAAAATCCCATTATGATTGAGGTCGTTTGTTCACATTGCCCTGTTTTATAACCTTGGAAAGCCACACTGTTTTTACTTACTTTTTCGATTAAATAGCCTTCCTTTCCAATCCGCTGCCCCACTTGAGCAGAAAGAATATGCCCATCATCATTAAAGAACACTTCTGCCTGTTTACCATATTGCACGACACCCACAATATGTAGTTGAGCCAATGGGCGTTCCTCCGCCAGTCTCGGCTCCGAATATACGCAAGTCGACACCGGCGGTAGGGTGAGCCCCTCTTTTGGATATTCGGTTTGTTCTCTTTGTTTACGATCAAAAGGATCTTGCGAAAATACGGATACAGAAAAAGTCGCTATCAAGATTAAAAAGAGCTTTTTCATTACTTGTCCTTATTCAATTGGAAAATTAACTCACATGTAATAGAAGCATTTTCCTCTTCATCTAATTTCTCTATGT
>OKER01000247.1_pt1 | contig 14197 bp, 14 predicted proteins | sample 1610031 | NCBI WGS metagenome assembly OKER01 (sample SAMN04436611, study PRJEB24849) | human gut metagenome | biome: human gut; feature: NICU; material: stool | host: Homo sapiens | place: USA: Saint Louis, MO | collected 2009-12-31
AAATATGTATCAATAAACCACAGTCTAAATAATTCTGCAGGAGTCAGCGTATAAAACGACGCTGTACCATGCGCTGAAGGTTGGGCCGAGCCTGCTGGGGTCACGTCCTGAAATTCGCTTTTATGGTACGTATATCAATATTCTCGATAACCAGTTGTCGCAGTTTGCGTTCAACGACGACAGCAAAGATGAGTTTATGGTTGGCGTTCAGGCCGAGGTGTGGTGGTAACCGGCAAATCACTTAACGGGCGCCCGCATGAGGCGGGCGCGCTTTCCTACGGTGTGGGCTACAGCAGGAGCCAAAGCAGGAGGAGCAGGATCAGCACACCGCCCAGCGCCAGCGACCACGGCTTAGCGGCCCATGCTCGCGTCGGCGCGGGCTCTTCCTGCGGGATGGCCAGCGTCTCCTGGGCGCGGGCTACCCGCAGCACAAACACCTTGTTCAACAGCGCCAGGATCTGCGCTGGGCTCAGCGTCGTCTGCGGGGTGACCTGCCAGCTGCGACGGGCAAAGTCGACAATCTTTTGCCATTCTGCGGCCTCCAGCGGCTGCTTGAGCGCACCCTGCAGCGAGGTGAGCGTGGGCGCGCTTTGCGCACTCAGCGTTTGCCGCGCCTGCAGCCAGTATGAAAGCGGCGTGAAGTGCGTCGCCGGGATAAGCTCTCCGGATTTGACGCCGCAAAGTTCCAGCATGGATTGCCAAATCAGTTTGCTCGGTTCGCCGGTGGCAGCCGCCAGCTTAGTCACCAGCTGATTGAGCGTGTTGTGCTCGGCCGGCAACAGCGGGCGCAGGGTCGGCGGGCGCTGCTGCGGCTGCGGGATCGACAGCTGACCGCGCTGCAGCAGGTGCAGAATGTTCTCCAGCTGCGGCTGGCTTAGCGCATGCAGCGCCGTTTGCCCATAATGTTGACGAATATAATCGCTGACCGCCTGACGGTTATTGCCCTGACCCAGCAGATCGCTGAGCTGCGCCAGCGTCTGACGATGATGATGATTGTCCTGAGCGGCGGCTAAACGCTGATTGAGACTGGCCTCCGCGGCGCTGAAATGGCAGGCCAGCAGCGGCGTGTCGCCTTTCAGTCCGAGATCATGCTTGACGCAGGCCCACACTTCCGCATTCTGCTGCGAGGTCAGCGCCACCAGGCGCGTGATCAGTCGCTCCAGGACGGTGCGTTGCTGCATGGAAAGCGAAGGTTCGCCGGTGGCGGCAGTGCCTGATGGACCTCGCCCCGGAGGGCGGTCTGGCATATCTGCAAGGGGGTGCGTCATGATTCATCCTTTCGATATCGCGGTGCTGGAACCAGGTGATGAGTATGCCTGGCGGCCAGATTATGGCACACTTCCCCGGTTAACTCTCGTTCTCAGACAGGTACTGAACTGTGAAAATCCTCGTTGATGAAAATATGCCCTATGCCCGTGAGCTTTTTAGCCGTTTAGGCGATGTGCAAGCGGTTCCGGGGCGTCCGGTCCCGGCTGAGGCCCTGACCGATGCGGATGCCTTAATGGTACGCTCGGTCACCCGGGTCAATGAAGCATTGCTCTCCGGTAAGGCCGTTAAGTTCGTCGGCACCGCTACCGCTGGCACCGATCACGTCGATCAGGCGTGGCTGCAGCAGGCAGGGATTGGTTTCTCCGCGGCGCCCGGCTGCAACGCCATTGCGGTGGTGGAGTATGTCTTTTCATCGCTACTGATGTTGGCCGAACGCGATGGTTTCGCGCTGCGCGATCGTACCGTCGGGATCGTTGGCGTCGGCAACGTCGGTGGACGACTGCAAAAACGGCTGGAAGCGCTGGGGATCAAAACGCTGCTCTGCGATCCGCCGCGCGCCGATCGCGGAGACGAAGGCGATTTCCGCTCCCTCGATGCGCTGGTTCAGGAAGCTGATATTCTCACCTTCCATACCCCACTGTATAAAGAAGGGCCATATAAAACCCTGCATCTGGCGGATGAGTCGCTGATTAGCCGTCTGAAGCCAGGAACGATTTTGATCAACGCCTGCCGCGGACCGGTGGTAGATAACGCTGCGCTGCTGAAACGGCTGGAAGCTGGACAGCCGCTGAGCGTAGTGCTGGACGTCTGGGAGCCGGAGCCGGATCTTAACGTTGAGCTTCTTAAGCGAGTGGATATCGGTACCGCGCATATCGCCGGCTACACCCTCGAAGGGAAAGCGCGCGGGACGACGCAGGTTTTTGAAGCCTACAGCGCCTTTATCGGCCATCCGCAGCAGGTGGCGCTGGATACCCTGTTGCCAGCGCCGGAATTTGGCCGCATCACCCTGCATGGGCCGCTCGATCAGCCGACGCTGAAAAGGCTGGTCTACTTGGTGTATGATGTGCGCCGCGATGATGCGCCGCTGCGGAAGGTGGCCGGCGTCGCCGGTGAATTTGACAAGCTGCGTAAAAACTATCAGGAACGCCGCGAATGGTCTTCGCTGTACGTACAGTGCAGCGATGCGCAGGCGGCGACGCTATTGCGCCAGCTCGGTTTTAACGCTGTGCATCATCCTGTTCGTTAATGTCTTCTTAATGCCCCTGCCGGATACTCCGGCAGGGCCGCTTTATTTCTGGAGTAAACCACCATGTCTGAAGGCTGGAATATTGCCGTACTGGGCGCAACGGGCGCCGTAGGCGAAGCCCTGCTCGAAACTCTTGCTGAACGCCAGTTCCCGGTGGGGGAGATTTTTGCTCTGGCGCGCAATGAAAGCGCGGGCGAACATCTGCGTTTTGGTGGCAAGTCAGTGATCGTCAAAGACGCTGCCGAGTTTGACTGGACCCAGGCCCAGTTGGCTTTCTTCGCCGCCGGCGTCGAAGCCAGCGCGGCGTATATTGAAGACGCCACCAACGCCGGGTGTCTGGTTATCGATCTCAGCGGCCTGTTTGCGCTGGAGCCAGACGTACCGCTGGTGGTGCCGGACGTGAATCCGTTCGTGTTAGGCGATTACCGCAACCGCAATCTGATTGCAGTGCCCAATAGCCTGACCAGCCAGCTGCTGACGGCGCTCAAGCCGCTTATCGACCAGGGCGGGCTGTCGCGGATCAGTGTCACCAACCTGCTCTCCGCCTCGGGGCAGGGGAAAAAAGCGGTGGATGCGCTGGCAGGGCAGAGCGCCAAGCTGCTGAACGGCATCCCCATCGATGAAGACGATTTCTTTGGCCGCCAGCTGGCGTTCAACATGCTGCCGCTGCTGCCGGATCGGGAAGGTAGCGTGCGCGAAGAGCGCCGTATCGTCGATGAAGCGCGCAAAATTCTTCAGGATGACGGGCTGATGATCTCCGCCAACGTGGTCCAGTCGCCGGTCTTCTACGGCCATGCGCAGATGGTGAACTTTGAAGCGATGCGTCCGCTGGCGGCGGAAGAGGCGCGTGACGCCTTTACCCGCGGCGAGGATATCGAACTTTCTGAAGAGGGAGAATTCCCGACCCAGGTTGGCGATGCCTCCGGCAACGCTCGTCTCTCCATCGGCTGCGTGCATAACGATTACGGCATGCCGGAGCAGATTCAGTTCTGGTCCGTCGCGGATAACGTGCGCTTCGGCGGGGCGCTGATGGCGGTGAAAATCGCCGAGAAGCTGATTGAGGAGTACCTGTACTGATGTCTGAGATGGAGCAACAGCCGATCTTTAAAATCGCGCTGGGCATCGAGTACGACGGTAGCAAATATTACGGCTGGCAACGGCAAAACGAAGTGCGCAGTGTGCAGGAGAAGCTGGAAAAGGCGCTCTCGCAGGTGGCGAACGAACCGATTACCGTCTTTTGCGCTGGCCGCACCGACGCCGGTGTCCATGGCACCGGCCAGGTGGTGCATTTCGAAACCCGGGCGCAGCGTAAAGATGCCGCCTGGACGCTGGGGGTAAATGCGAATTTACCTGGTGACATCGCGGTGCGTTGGGTTAAACATGTGCCGGCGGATTTTCACGCCCGGTTCAGCGCCACGGCGCGCCGTTATCGCTACGTCATCTATAATCATCGCCTGCGCCCGGCGGTGCTAAGTCATGGCGTGACGCATTTTCACCAGCCGCTCGACGCCGAGCGCATGCAGCGCGCTGCGCAGTGTCTGCTGGGCGAGAATGACTTTACCTCGTTTCGCGCGGTACAGTGCCAGTCGCGTACCCCGTGGCGGAATGTGATGCATATTAACGTTACCCGCTACGGCGCGTATGTGGTGGTGGATATCAAAGCGAATGCCTTTGTACATCATATGGTCAGGAATATTGTGGGCAGCCTGATGGAAGTCGGGGCCGGAAACCAGCCAGAGAGCTGGATGGCAGAACTGCTGGCAGCAAAAGACAGGACGCTCGCTGCGGCAACGGCAAAAGCGGAAGGGTTGTATCTGGTGTCGGTGGATTACCCGGCCCACTATGATTTACCGGTGCTGCCAATGGGCCCGCTGTTTCTGGCGGACTAATAGAGTCATTAAGGGTAAAGACAAACATGGACTTGATTCACTTTTTAATTGATTTCATCCTGCATATTGATGTGCACCTTGCCGAACTGGTTGCCCAGTACGGCGTCTGGGTTTATGCCATTCTGTTTTTGATTCTGTTCTGCGAAACCGGGCTGGTGGTGACGCCATTCCTGCCGGGCGATTCCTTGCTGTTCGTCGCGGGCGCGCTCTCGGCGCTGCCGACGAACGATCTCAATGTTCACCTGATGGTACTGCTGATGGTCATCGCGGCCATCGTCGGCGATGCGGTCAACTACACCATTGGCCGACTGTTCGGCGAGAAGCTGTTTAGTAATCCGAACTCGAAGATTTTCCGTCGTAGCTATCTGGATAAAACCCATAGCTTCTATGAACGTCACGGCGGAAAAACCATTATCCTGGCGCGCTTTGTGCCGATAGTCCGAACCTTCGCGCCGTTTGTGGCGGGAATGGGGCATATGTCCTATCGTCATTTTGCAGCCTATAACGTGGTCGGGGCGCTGCTGTGGGTGCTGCTGTTCACCTACGCCGGCTATCTGTTTGGCGATCTGCCGGTGGTGCAGGAGAACCTGAAGCTGCTGATCGTGGCGATCATTGTCCTCTCCGTCCTGCCGGGTGTGATTGAGATCATCCGCCATAAGCGGGCGGCGTCAAAGCAGGCGAAGTAGTTCGCCCTGCGCTGCGCGTGACCGAACATGATCGTCGCGCGCAGCGGTTTGACCACTTTTTTATCCCATGTTCCGGGATGATATGATTTAATGTGCAACATTCATGGTCTGTAAGAGGCAAAAATGGCATTATGCGCACCTTACGACAAAACTGGCATCGACCAGGTTCAGGCAGAAAGGTTATCAATGAGCTGGATTGAACGAATTAAAAGCAACATCACTCCCACCCGCAAGGCGAGCATTCCTGAGGGTGTATGGACCAAGTGCGATAGCTGCGGTCAGGTACTCTACCGCGCCGAGCTGGAGCGCAACCTGGAGGTTTGTCCTAAGTGCGATCACCATATGCGCATGTCGGCGCGTAATCGCCTGCATAGCCTGTTGGATGAAGGTTCTCTGGTAGAACTGGGTAGCGAACTTGAGCCAAAAGATGTGCTGAAGTTCCGCGATTCAAAAAAATACAAAGACCGCCTGGCGTCCGCTCAGAAAGAGACGGGCGAGAAAGACGCGCTGGTGGTAATGAAAGGTACGCTCTACGCGATGCCGGTGGTTGCCGCCGCCTTTGAGTTCTCCTTTATGGGGGGCTCGATGGGTTCCGTCGTCGGCGCACGCTTTGTGCGCGCCGTGGAGCAGGCGCTGGAAGACAACTGCCCGCTGATTTGCTTCTCCGCATCCGGCGGCGCCCGTATGCAGGAAGCGCTGATGTCGCTGATGCAGATGGCGAAAACCTCCGCAGCGCTGGCGAAGATGCAAGAGCGCGGCCTGCCCTACATCTCCGTATTGACTGACCCAACCATGGGTGGCGTTTCCGCGAGCTTCGCGATGCTGGGCGATCTGAATATTGCCGAGCCGAAAGCGCTTATCGGCTTTGCCGGTCCTCGCGTAATTGAGCAGACCGTACGCGAGAAGCTGCCGCCGGGATTCCAGCGCAGCGAGTTTCTGATTGAAAAAGGGGCGATCGATATGATCGTTCGCCGCCCGGAAATGCGTCTCAAGCTGGCCAGCATTCTGGCGAAGCTGATGAACCTGCCGGCGCCGGTTGCCGTTTCGGAAGCGCCTCATGAAGGCGTGGTGGTGCCGCCGGCACCGGATCAGGAACCTGAGGCCTGATAAAGCAGAGGGCAGGGCCTGGCGGCGCTGCCCTTTTTTATTCATACGCGTTAACCGTCAATTCTTACGGGCATCATGGAAAAAGATCCTATTCCTCAGGCCACGTCGCCCCTGGCTACGTGGCTTTCTTATCTGGAACATCTGCACAGTAAAACCATCGACTTGGGGCTGGCACGCGTCAGCGAGGTCGCCGGGCAGATGGATATCGTTAAACCGGCGCCATTTGTTTTTACCGTCGCGGGCACCAATGGCAAAGGCACCACCTGTCGCACGCTGGAAACCGTCCTGATGGCGGCCGGCTATAAAGTGGGGGTCTACAGCTCCCCGCATCTGGTGCGCTACACCGAACGTGTGCGCATTCAGGGAGCGGAACTGCCGGAGGCCGCGCATACGGCCTCGTTTGCTGAAATCGAAGCCGCGCGCGGTGACATCTCGTTGACCTATTTTGAGTACGGCACGCTCTCGGCGCTATGGCTGTTTAAGCAGGCGCAGCTGGATGTGGTGATCCTTGAGGTCGGGCTGGGTGGCCGTCTCGACGCCACCAATATCGTAGATGCCGACGTCGCGGTGGTCACCAGCATCGCCCTCGATCATACCGACTGGCTGGGGCCGGATCGCGAAAGTATCGGCCGGGAAAAAGCGGGTATCTTTCGCGCCGGTAAACCGGCGGTGGTGGGTGAGCCGGATATGCCGCACACCATTGCCGACGTGGCCAGCGAGAAGGGCGCGCTGCTCCAGCGCCGCGGCGTCGACTGGTGCTATGAGGTGGAGGACGAGACTTGGTCCTTCCGCGACGCGGCCGGGGCGTTAAGCCGCCTGCCGTTGCCTCAGGTGCCGTTGCCGAATGCGGCGACGGCCGTGGCGGCGCTGCGCGCCAGCGGGCTTGCCGTGGATGACGCCATCCTACGCGATGGGATCCGCGACGCGATGCTGCCGGGCCGTTTTCAGATAATCAGCGATGCCCCGCGGGTGATCCTCGATGTAGCGCATAACCCGCACGCGGCGGCCTATCTCGCCCGGCGTCTCAAAACGTTAGCGAAAACGGGACGCGTGCTGGCGGTTATTGGTATGCTGCATGATAAGGACATTGCCGGTACGCTGGCCAATCTGGCCCCGGAAGTCGACGCCTGGTACTGCGCGCCGCTGGAAGGCCCGCGCGGCGCGACGGCGGAGCAGCTGTTGGAACATTTGCGTGGCGGCACAGTCTATACCAGCGTGGCGCAGGCGTGGCATGCGGCCATGGCTGACGCTAAAGTGGAAGATACCGTGCTGGTGTGTGGTTCGTTTCACACCGTAGCGCAGGTTATGGAAGAGATAGACGCGGGGAGAATCGGTGGCGAGTAAGTTTCAGAACCGTTTAGTCGGGACAATCGTGCTGGTGGCGCTGGGGGTGATTATCCTGCCAGGGCTGCTGGACGGGCAGAAAAAGCATTACCAGGATGAGTTTGCCGCGATCCCGCTGGTGCCGAAACCGGGCGATCGCGATGAACCGGATATGTTGCCAGCGGCGACCCAGGCGTTGCCTTCGCAACCGCCGGAAGGAGCGGCGGAAGAGGTGAGGGCGGGCGATGCCGCCGCGCCATCGTTAGATCCATCGCGTATTCCGGTGAACAGCAACAGCTTCGACGACGTTCAGGAGCCGGTGGTGGCCGCGAAACCGCAGCCCAAGCTGCAGCCGAAACCACAGCCGCAGCCGCAACAGCAGGCCGCGACGCCAACGCCGCCGCCGGCTAAGCCACAGCAGCAACAGCCACCGCAGCAGCAGGCGGCCCTGCCGGCGCCGACCGGGAAAGCCTATGTGGTTCAGCTGGGCGCGTTGAAGAACGCCGATAAGGTGAATGAGATTGTGGGTAAACTGCGGGCCTCGGGGTTCAAAGTCTATACGTCGCCTTCGACGCCGGTACAGGGTAAAATTACCCGCATCCTCGTCGGCCCGGATGCGTCAAAAGACAAGCTGAAAGGCCAGCTGGGCGATCTACAGCAGATCTCCGGGCTTAGTGGGGTCGTGATGGGCTTCACCCCAAACTGATTGTTTTTTCCGCCATGCGGAGAGAACGTGGCGGGGAGAAACGCCCCGCAAACCCTGTCTCAGCCGCCCTCAAGAGGCGAAAGGCAGTCTGGCGTTGAATGTTTTTTCAGCGCCATTTTTATTTCTGTAGGGCATGGAAATCCCTACGCAAACGTTTTCTTTTTCTGTTAGAATGCGCCCCGAACTGGACGACAGGGCGTAAATCGTGGGACGTATATGGTCTGGATTGATTACGCCATTATGGCGGTGCTGGGTCTTTCTTGCCTGGTCAGCCTGATCCGCGGCTTTGTTCGCGAAGCTTTATCGTTAGTGACGTGGGGTTGCGCGTTTTATGTCGCCAGCCATTACTACGCTGACCTGTCTGTCTGGTTTACGGGCTTTGAGGATGAACGGGTTCGAAATGGGATTGCTATTGCGGCGCTGTTTATCGTGACGCTCATCGTTGGCGCTATCGTGAACTATGTGATAGGCCAGCTGGTGGAGAAGACCGGTTTGTCAGGAACCGACAGGGTATTGGGGATCTGCTTCGGCGCGCTACGTGGGGTGCTGATCATCGCCGCTATCTTGTTCTTCCTGGACACCTTTACCGGGATGGCGAAGAGCGATGACTGGCATCAGTCGCAGTTTATTCCCTATTTTACCCCTGTCATCAGATGGTTTTTTGAATACCTGCAAAGCTCGTCAAGTTTCTTGCCTAAAGTATAGACTTTGGGTCGTTGCTGAACGAGGAAAAGACGTATGTGCGGTATTGTCGGTATCGCCGGTGTTATGCCGGTTAACCAGTCGATTTATGATGCGCTAACGGTGCTCCAGCACCGTGGACAGGATGCCGCTGGCATCATCACCATTGATGCCAACAACTGCTTCCGGTTGCGTAAGGCTAACGGGCTGGTAAGCGACGTATTCGAAGCCCGCCACATGCAGCGTATGCAGGGCAATATGGGTATTGGCCACGTGCGTTATCCTACGGCGGGCAGCTCCAGCGCCTCCGAGGCGCAGCCGTTTTACGTTAACTCGCCGTATGGCATCACATTGGCGCATAACGGCAACCTGACCAATGCGCACGAGCTGCGTAAAAAGCTGTTTGAAGAAAAACGCCGCCATATCAATACCACCTCTGATTCCGAAATCCTCCTCAATATTTTCGCCAGTGAGCTGGATAACTTCCGTCACTACCCGCTGGAAGCGGACAACATCTTCGCTGCGATTGCGGCGACCAACCGCCTGATCCGCGGCGCGTACGCGTGCGTCGCGATGATCATCGGTCATGGCATGGTGGCCTTCCGCGACCCTAACGGCATTCGTCCGCTGGTGCTGGGTAAACGTGACGTTGGCGACGGTCGCACTGAGTATATGGTGGCCTCGGAAAGCGTGGCGCTTGATACGCTTGGTTTTGAATTCCTGCGCGATGTCGCGCCGGGCGAAGCGGTCTATATTACTGAGAAAGGCCAGCTGTATACCCGTCAGTGTGCCGATAATCCGGTCAGCAACCCATGCTTGTTCGAGTACGTCTATTTTGCCCGTCCGGACTCGTTTATTGACAAAATTTCCGTCTACAGCGCCCGCGTCAACATGGGGACTAAGCTGGGCGAAAAGATTGCCCGCGAGTGGGAAGATCTGGATATTGACGTCGTTATCCCGATCCCGGAGACCTCCTGCGACATCGCTCTGGAAATCGCCCGCATTCTCGACAAACCTTATCGTCAGGGCTTTGTGAAGAACCGCTACGTCGGCCGGACGTTTATCATGCCCGGTCAGCAGCTGCGTCGTAAATCTGTTCGTCGTAAGCTCAACGCCAACCGTGCGGAATTCCGCGATAAGAACGTGCTGCTGGTCGATGATTCCATTGTACGCGGCACCACCTCGGAGCAGATCATTGAGATGGCGCGCGAAGCGGGGGCGAAAAAAGTGTATCTGGCCTCCGCTGCGCCGGAAATTCGTTTCCCGAACGTGTATGGTATCGATATGCCGACCGCCAACGAACTGATCGCCCATGGCCGCGAAGTGGATGAGATTCGCCAGATCATCGGTGCCGATGGCCTGATTTTCCAGGATCTCAACGATCTGATCGACGCAGTGCGCGCGGAGAACCCGGATATTCAACAGTTTGAATGTTCTGTCTTCAACGGCGTATATGTGACCCGGGATGTCGACCAGCAGTACCTCGACTATCTTGACTCCCTGCGTAACGATGATGCCAAAGCGGTCCAGCTGCAGAACGAAGTCGAAAACCTCGAGATGCACAACGAGGGTTAACCCGTTCGCGCGTCGCGGCCCGCCGCTCCTGAGGGACGGCGGGCTTTTTTTCGCCCCTCAACTGCGCATCAATAGTTGCGCCACAGGCTATAATCCGGCAAAGTCTGCGGCACACGCGCAAGGGGTAACAGAACGTGAAACGACTGATTATTGGCATTTCTGGCGCCAGCGGCGCTATCTATGGCGTGCGGATGCTGCAGGTGTTGCGGGATGTGCCGGAGATTGAGACCCATCTGATCCTCAGCCAGGCGGCACGGCAAACGCTGGCCCTCGAGACCGACTTCAGCGTGCGCGACGTGCAGGCGCTGGCCGATGTGGTGCATGACGCCCGCGATATCGCCGCCAGTATCTCTTCCGGTTCGTTCAAAACCGCCGGGATGGTGATTTTACCCTGCTCAATGAAAACACTCTCGGGTATTGTCCATAGCTATACGGATGGCCTGCTGACGCGGGCGGCCGATGTTGTGCTGAAGGAGCGTCGTCCGCTGGTGCTCTGCGTGCGGGAAACGCCGTTCCATCTCGGCCATCTGCGACTACTGGTTCAGGCCGCGGAGCTCGGGGCGGTGATAATGCCGCCGGTGCCGGCCTTTTATCATCGGCCGCAAAGCCTGGATGATGTCATCAACCAAACCGTCAACCGGGTGCTCGATCAGTTCGATATTAGCCTGTCTCAAGACTTGTTTACTCGCTGGCAGGGGGCACAGGATTGCACTAAATAAGTGCAGTCAATGTACGCTTGCGCCGCAGTGGTGCAAATTTGTCGTCCCGATCAAATCCTCGACATTTATTTCGTCTTTTTGCGCTGAGGCACTGCGGTTTCGCCAGTAATGCTGGTATCTTCCCTTCCAAGACAATCCTGCAACTTTATTTTAACAAATTTAACCCTGTTCCCGGCACGCACCGGGAAGATGGCACAAAAACTGCAGGATTGATCGGCAATCACCATAACAAGCAACGCACCACATCACGACACGACACTTAAGGGTACTGTATGAAGAAGACGATTCTGGCTCTCTCTTTACTCGTGGGAATGAGCAGCACGGCCAGCGTGTTTGCTGCTCTGCCGCAGAGCATTCGCATTGGCACTGACGCGACCTATGCGCCATTTTCGTCGAAAGACGCAAAAGGGGACTTTGTTGGTTTTGATATCGATTTAGGCAACGAACTGTGCTCCCGAATTAAGGTGAAATGTACCTGGGTCGGCAGTGATTTTGACTCTCTGATCCCCTCCCTCAAGGCGAAGAAAATTGACGCCATCATCTCTTCGCTCTCCATTACCGAGAAGCGTCAGCAAGAGATCGCTTTCTCTGACAAGCTTTATGCCGCTGACTCGCGTCTGATCGCCGCCAAAGGGTCGCCGATCCAGCCGACGCTGGAGGCGCTGAAAGGCAAGCACGTCGGGGTGCTGCAAGGTTCGACTCAGGAAGCCTATGCTAACGACCGCTGGCGCAGCCAGGGCGTTGACGTGGTGGCTTACCAGAACCAGGACCTGATCTATTCAGATCTCGCAGCTGGCCGTCTGGATGCGGCGCTGCAGGATGAAGTCGCCGCCAGCGAAGGCTTCCTGAAACAGCCTGCCGGGAAAGATTTCGCCTTCGCCGGCCCGTCCGTTAAAGACAAAAAGTACTTTGGCGACGGCACCGGTATCGGCCTGCGTAAGGACGACGCCGAGCTGAAAGCCGCGTTTGATAAAGCGCTGGGCGAGATGCGCAAAGACGGCACCTACGACAAAATGGCGAAGAAATACTTCGATTTTAACGTTTACGGCGACTAAGACTGCTGCAGGCCCGCACGATAGTGTGGGCCTGCCGCCAGGTTCGTATCCATGCCCCAAAATGGTGCATCCAAACACGCTGCGGATCATTTCAGTGCAAAAGCAGCCATTTTTTTGGCTAAAAAATGCATAGTTAAGCGTTTCTGATGCAAAAAATCGGCCTTTCTGGTGCATAAATCTTTGCCCTTAAGGGGCGAATAATGGCACGATAACTGGCGTAAATAGTTCTAATAAACCCGTTAGAATGACAGTCTGTCGAGGATAGTTATGAAAAAACTGGCGTTGTCTCTCTCTTTAGCGCTGGCCCTTTCCAGCGTTTCCACAGTCTTTGCCGCCATTCCGCAAAAAATTCGTATTGGCACCGATCCGACTTATGCCCCCTTCGAATCGAAGAATGCGCAGGGAGAATTGGTCGGTTTTGATATCGATCTGGCAAAAGAGCTGTGTAAGCGTATTAATACCCAATGTACCTTTGTTGAAAACCCGCTGGATGCGCTGATCCCCTCCTTAAAAGCGAAGAAAATCGACGCGATTATGTCTTCCCTGTCGATTACCGAAAAGCGCCAGCAGGAAATTGCCTTCACCGACAAGCTGTACGCGGCAGATTCGCGTCTGGTGGTGAAAAAGGGCAGCCCGGTAACGCCGGATCTCGCCACCCTGAAGGGTAAGCGCGTGGGCGTGCTGCAGGGGACGACTCAGGAAACCTATGGCAATGAGCACTGGGCGCCGAAAGGTATCGAAATTGTCTCCTATCAGGGGCAGGACAATATCTATTCCGACCTGACCGCCGGCCGTATCGACGCCGCGTTCCAGGATGAGGTTGCGGCCAGCGAAGGGTTCCTGAAACAGCCAATCGGTAAAGATTACCAGTTTGGCGGCCCGTCAATTAAAGACGAGAAGCTGTTTGGTGTTGGCACCGGTATGGGGCTGCGTAAGGAAGACAACGAACTGCGTGAAGCGCTGAATAAGGCGTTTGCAGAGATGCGTAAGGACGGCACCTACGACAAACTGGCGAAAAAATACTTCGATTTTAACGTATACGGCGAATAATTCTCACGCCTCACCATTGCGTGCGTTTCGCGCGCAATGGTGAATGACAGACAGGGTAGGCAGCATGCTGTATGGGTTTTCACAGGTTATTTTGCAGGGTGCGCTCGTCACCCTGGAGCTTGCGCTCAGCTCGGTCGTTCTCGCCGTCCTGATAGGGCTGGCTGGCGCTGGCGCAAAGTTATCGAGCAACCGTCCTCTGGCGCTGGTATTTGAAGGCTATACCACACTGATTCGCGGCGTGCCCGATCTGGTGCTGATGCTGCTGATTTTCTATGGCCTGCAGATTGCGCTGAACAGCGTCACCGATGCGCTGGGCATGGCGCAGTTTGATATCGATCCGATGATCGCCGGGATTATTACCCTCGGCTTTATCTATGGCGCCTATTTTACGGAAACTTTCCGCGGCGCCTACCTTGCGGTGCCGAAGGGGCATATCGAAGCGGCTACCGCCTTTGGCTTTAGCGGCGGGCAGACGTTCCGGCGTATTCTGTTCCCGGCGATGATGCGCTACGCGCTGCCGGGGATCGGCAACAACTGGCAGGTTATTCTCAAGGCAACGGCGCTGGTCTCGCTGCTGGGGCTGGAGGATGTGGTCAAAGCCACGCAGCTGGCTGGGAAAAGCACCTGGCAGCCGTTCTATTTCGCCATCGTCTGCGGCCTGATTTATCTGGTGTTTACCACCCTTTCTAATGGCGTACTGCTGCTGCTCGAACGCCGCTATACCGTTGGCGTGAAGAGGGCTGACCTGTGATTGAAATTATTCAGGAGTACTGGAAATCACTGCTGTGGACCGACGGCTATCGCTTTACCGGCGTGGCGATTACCCTGTGGTTGTTGATCTCATCGGTGGTGATGGGCGGCATTCTGGCGGTGTTTCTGGCCATTGGCCGC
>OKER01000255.1_pt1 | contig 13843 bp, 13 predicted proteins | sample 1610031 | NCBI WGS metagenome assembly OKER01 (sample SAMN04436611, study PRJEB24849) | human gut metagenome | biome: human gut; feature: NICU; material: stool | host: Homo sapiens | place: USA: Saint Louis, MO | collected 2009-12-31
ACATAAACGACCAAATGCTCGCCCTCTTCAAAGAGCGCATGGAACTCTCCAAGGATGTCGCGGCAGCGAAAAAAGAAATGAACAAGGCTATTTACGATGCCAAACGGGAACGAGATATCCTCGACAAAGTAACTCGAGATGCAGGCCCAGATCTCGACCTATACGCACGCCGTTTCTTTGAAGCATTATTCAGCTTGAGCCGGACCTATCAGTCTGAACAATTGTTCCAAGATAATGAGTTCACTGTTAAAATGAAAAAGGCTATTGAGCAGTCCCCTACATTACCTCCACAACGTGGCAGCGTAGCTTGTGCTGGCGTCTTCGGTAGCAATGCGCAAGTGGCGTGCGATAAATTATTACCACTCAGCCAAATTCATTATGTAACGGGATTCCGTGCCGTATTCGACGCTGTTGAGTCTGGAGAATGTCAATTCGGCGTATTACCTATCGAAAACAGCTCCAATGGTTCTGTAAAAGAAGTGTATGATCTTCTAGAAGATCGTAAATGCTATATCGTACGCGGTACGCGCCTTTGGATTTCTCACGATTTACTCGTGAAAAAAGGCACAAAACTAGAAGATATTCACACTATCATCTCCCATCCTCAAGCGTTGGGCCAATGTAGCCACTTCCTAGAGAAATTAGAAGGCGTAGAATTGCGCTCCTTCGATAATACGGCTCGTGCAGCACAGCTCGTAGCGGCTAGTGACGATCCAGGTGTGGCAGCTATTGCAGCGCCTCAATGTGCCGACTTATATAATTTATCTCCATTGATGCGCAATATCCAAAATAGCGATAACAACTATACGCGCTTTATCTGCATCAGCAAGGACTTCCATGTATACCCAGGGGCTAATAAAATCTCCGTGGTAACTACAGCAAGTCATGCTCCAGGTGGCCTGGGTACATTACTTACCAAGTTTGCAAACATCGGCGTAAATCTTACCAAACTCGAGTCTCGCCCGATTGTAGGCCATAACTTTGAGTTCTTGTTCTACCTCGACTTAGAGGCATCCCTAGCAGATCCTAAGGTATTATCCGTTCTAGCAGAGCTTCACACATCACAAGATAAGTTCCGCTTACTCGGCAATTACCCTGAAAACTAATATACTTATATGTACTAGTCTCTATAAGAACATATATAGTACAATACATATAGTTATAAAACTCCAATGGCTAATAGGTACCAGCCTATTAGCCATTCTATGTATATTGACCTAGGAGGTCCTATGAAATTTGGTTTACTTGGCCGTACGTTGGGCCATAGCTTTTCCCCTCGCATTCACAGTGCACTAGGGAATACAAATTATGAATTATTCGAACGGGAACCGAGCCAATTGCAAGAGTTCTTCGCGGATCCAGAATTACAAGGTATCAATATCACTATCCCATACAAGGTAAATGCCCTTGAAGCTTGTGATGTAGTAGACCCTCGTGCTGAACGCATCGGTTGTGTGAATACGATGGTTCGCAAAGATGGTAAATGGCACGGCTATAATACAGACTACGATGGTTTCGTGTTTACTCTACAACATGCTGGCATTGATGTATCTGGCAAGGAATGTATTATCCTTGGCGATGGCGCTTCCTCCGCTACCGTTCACGTAGCTCTTGAAGACTTAGGAGCTAAGAACATAGTTCACCTCTCTCGTAAGACGGCACCATTCTATGGTGATGCGCCTAATTACTACGAAACAGCACAGATTATTATTAACTGCACACCTATCGGTATGTATCCTCATAATCCAGCTAATCTTATCGATATTACACAATTCTCCAAATTAGAAGGCGTTGTAGACCTCATCTATAATCCACGCCGTACGATTTTGTTGTTACAAGCAGAAATGATGGAAATTCCTCATTGTGATGGCTTGCCATTCCTCGTGGCTCAAGGCGTTGAAGCTGCTAACCATTTCCAAGGTGAAAGCTTTGGTACAAAGGAAATTGAACAAATCTTGCGCGATATGCGCCGTGAAAAGGAAAACATTATCCTCATCGGCATGCCTGGTGTAGGAAAAACTACAGTCGGTAAAGCGCTCGGTGAAGAAATGGGCCGTACCTGCATTGACGTGGATCATGAGTTAGAAAAAGAAATTGGAGACATTTCCACATACATTACAGAACAAGGGGAACCAGCATTCCGTGAAAAAGAAGCGGAAATGATTGCGAAACTGGGCACTCAAACAGGTCTTGTTATCTCCACTGGTGGCGGCTGTGTAACAGTGCCTAAAAACTACGCACACTTACGCCAAAATGGTCGTATCTACCAATTAACCCAACCTATAGAAAATTTATCTACATCCGGTCGGGTTCTCTCTAGTGGTGGTATCGAACGCTTACGCGAACTCGAAGAAATTCGTACACCAATGTATGAAAGCTTTGCACAATCCATCGTGGAACATAACCGTAATGCACCAGAAACAGTGTCTACTATCCTAGAAGATTTTGAAGCAAACTTATTGTAAGAAGATTTACATCTGTATTTCTAGATAAAACTAAAACTCATATCTTAACTTCATAGATATAGTACTAAAAGCAGTATTTATCCCTAAGATAAATACTGCTTTTTTATATTCTCTATGTTTTATATGTATTTGTAAAAATCCATATTTGCAATTACAATGTAATTACAACTAAAATTCAAGAAGCTTAAACACCTTTTTCTATAAGAGCAATAAAATAACCAAAGTATTACAGTCACAACTTAAAGAATCAAAGGAGAGATATTATGAAAACCGTAAACCTACAAGTCCGCATCAACGAAGATCTAAAACAAGAGGTATCTAGCATATTGAAAGCCCAAGGCCTATCCTATACCTCCATGCTTGACGCACTATTTCGTCAAATCATCAAAGAACGTCGTATTCCTTTCGCCATTGCGTTACCAACGATAACTTCAGATGATACACCTACACCAAGCACACTCAATAAGAATGGCACATATAAACAACCAAAAGCCTCATTAAAGGCCTCAGATGCTATAAATACATACGGAACTACAACAACTAAAGATGATGAAATAATCTCTTTTGATAAAATCGATAAAACGGGTATTCTTAATATCCGTATAAACCCTAAAGTTAAAACACTAACAACAGCTATCTTGAAAGAGATGGGGTTAACCATATCATTGTTGATTACACTTATCTCTAAACAAATACAGTTCTCAAAAGCAATTCCTAAGTCAGTAAACAAGCCTATCGCTTGTGACTCTATGAATGCAGACTTTCTTACTGACGAAGAAATCGATCAACTACTGGAATTGGCATATAAAGATATAGAACAAGGTAACTTAATTTCAGCTGAAGATCTTTTTGAGCAACTAAAGAAAGAAGGTCTTCTTTTATGAGCTATAAAGTTTTATTTAGTAAGCTTGCTGAAAAAGAAGTGAAAAATATTATTATAAATTTAAAAGAATTTACTCAAGATTTGAATCTAATTCAACAACGACAAGCCGAAATTCGAAATGCAGTCTTTTCACTTGATATTTTCCCTGAACGATATCCTATATATAAGACTAATAATGAAATATATTATTTTCGAAAAATGGTCACTAAACATTATATTATCTTATACACTATAAAAAATAAAACTGTAATAATTAAGAAAGTACTAACGCAAGGTATGAGTATATAAAAAAGTCGGCCATTGCCGACTTTTTTAATGTACTTTTACGCGTTTATGTTGTTGTTCATCAAATATACCATCTACATCAAGAGTATCTAAGATACGTTTTAGTTCATGTATATCGATTTGACCTGGTGCCGATGCTTTGCCCGCTGAAGCAAAGGTCATAGCATTGCCAAATAAAGCTCCTGAAGCACGTGTAATAGCCCCCAATGGCCCCATGGCCATCGTAATGATTGGGTCTGATGGATATAAGGATTTCACCTCAGCCGTCGCTTCAAGAAGTGTTAATACATCACCTGTTGTATGAGGCATAACGGCTATCTTTGGCACATCCGCTAAAAATCCTTTCATTTGAATGAGTCGATTTACAATAACATCTCTACTTGGTGTACCATTAAAATCATGATTGCTCATGACGATTGTTACACCATGAACCTTGGCGAATTCTATGGTTTTGACCATTCTATCTTGATCAAAGAATAACTCAATATCAATAGCATCTATCAAGCCCGTGGGGATAAGGCGTTCTAACATTGTAAAGTAATCTTGTGAGGAGATAGATTTCTCGCCCCCCTCACCCTTCGTGCGCCACGTAAACAGCAGCCCACGACCTTTTAATTGAGGTTTCATGAGCATCAATAGTTCAATAATAGCATCAATGGAATGAGCTCGTTCGTAATAGTCAATGCGTAGCTCTACCACATCACAAGGTGTATTGCATGCCACCGCAGTAGCATCTAGAATTTCTTTTACCGTTGTGCCCACAATAGGCACGCATATCTTTGTACCCTTTTCTCCAAGTACAGTTTGACCGATACGGACCATAACAACTCCTTTGCATCTCATACGAAACAAATGATTCCCTTAATACTATCTATGACTCATCATAGTATTATTCATGTTTTTTAGATAATTTTCTAGACTGAAAGCCCATATATAACAATAACAATCCAGTAATACTAAATACGTAGGATATGCCCACATAGGTCGATACAATACTAGCAAATACAGGACCTACCATAGAACCAAATTGTTGAGCTGTCGTCGTCATACCAAACATACGACCTCTAAAGCTTGGATCTGTATTAAGGGTTACTGCTGCACTCAAGGATGGGTTAATGCCTACAATGCATGAACCAATTAGAACCTGTAAAACACCAAACCACCATATACCCACTGGTAAGCTTTGCAGCAATAGAACGATACCACTACCCATCATACAGTAGGAAATGGTCTTAAAATAACCACGACGTTCACCAAGGCGAACCCATAGATTAGTCGTTAAGGAGCCTGCTAAACCGCCGATACTTAGGATAGTACCTGAAATAATGGCGGCCCCTTCCATGGTGCCTTGCATATCCCCTACATAAAGGGCCAAGATAGGCTGTAGCATCATGATGACACATTGCATAAAGAAGAAAATCCCAAGCAACCGTACTAGTACAGGTTGTTGTTGAACTGCTTTAAAGTCCTCACGTAAGGATGTAGATTTAGTAGGTTGAGTTGGCTGTTCTTTTCCATCAGTACCTGAAGCATGTAATTTTGGTTCTTTCACAAAGAACAATACAGCCAATGTCGCAATCAGTACAGCAACACCAGATACATAGAATACAGGACGCATCCCTACTACACTTTCAACAGCACCACCTAAAAATGGACCGATGACATTCCCCAAGATAAGCCCCGTCTGGAAGATACCTAGAGCTCGACCAACCTGTTTCTCATCGACACTGAGGGATACCATAGTCATTGCCGCGGGATAGAACCCATTGGCAAATCCAACGAGGGCCCGCCCCATGAGTAATTGATATTGGTCTGTAACTAAACCAATTAATACATAACAGACAGCAATGCCAAAGCCAGCGCGCAAGGCCATCCGTTTTTTCCCTTTATTATCGGCGATTTTCCCCCAAATTGGAGCCATAATGCCCGCAATGAGGAATGTAATCCCAAAAACAAGACCCGACCAAAGGGCTACATCGGCTTTTGGGACACCTAATTCCAAAAGATATATAGGCAAAAAAGGAATAATCATGGTGTAGCATATAGCTAATACAGTCATGGCAGCCGTAATAATCCATACATTTCGCATACCACCACGAGTATCATCTGCGATTGTACTCATCTTTCGCCTTCTTTCCACATATAAAAGTGTATAAAAATATGCTTTTACAAAATTATATAAAGAAGAGTCGCATATAAAACGCGACTCTCTCAATTATTCCACTGGAAACTTGTGATCCATTACATCTTGCAAGGAAACGCGCTCCATTACATGGCGAAACTCATCTTGTAAATACTGCCATAGAGGAGCAGTCAAACAATCATTAAACATAGGACATGGCTCTACATCATCCTCTAAACAGGACACAAGAGCAATAGAGTCCTCTGCAGCATATAAGATTTCATATACATTATATTCAGCAGGATCTTTAACCAAGCGATATCCACCGTATTTACCACGGCCACTTTTAACGAGGCCCGCAGAGGACAAGCGAGATACAATTCCTTCTAAGTATTTATCTGAAAACCCTTGGCGTTCTGCGATTTCACGGATAGGCACATTTTTTTCCGTCCCGTGTTCTGCAATATCCGCTAGGATTCGCAAGGCATACCGCCCTTTTGTAGATATTTTCATAAGTTAACCTCTAAGTCATTCACAATATATGTATAGTATAACATAAATTCATACAAAAAATGGTGGGAAATATGATACACTATAGGTATATCGAAATATTTTTATTTGATATGATTTATAATTTCATACAGGGAGGATTTATCTAATGTTAGATAAACTATTTAAACTCAATGAACGAGGTACCTCCGTTAAAACCGAGATTTTAGCAGGTATTACCACGTTTATCACGATGGCGTACATCCTATTTTTGGCGCCAAACATCTTGAGTCTTGCTGGCATGGACAAGGATGCCGTCCTCATCGCTACAGCTTTAGGTGGTGGCCTCGTAACGATTGCTATGGGTTTATTTGTTAACTATCCAATCGCACTGGCTCCAGGGGTTGGCCTCTTAGCCTTTTATTCCTTTACCGTAGTTCTCGGTATGGGTGTATCATGGCAAACGGCACTAGGTGCGGTGTTCATTTCCGGTCTCGTATTCCTCGTCTTAACGCTGACATCGATACGACAAATGATTGTTGTAGGTATACCGGCTTCTATGAAAGTCGCTATTACCGTTGGTATTGGGCTATTTATCTCCATCATCGGTTTAAAACTATCCGGTTTGATGGCGATTTCCATCAGTTTATCTCCTAACACCTTAGGCCAAGTTATACAAACACATGGCAATCTAGTACCTCCAGCATCTGAAGCATTGTTAACACTAGGTAACTTGCACAGTGGCGAAACATTGTTAGCCCTATTCAGCCTCATCTTTACCGCTCTATTAATGGCTCGTAAGATTCAAGGTTCACTCTTGATTGGTGTGTTGGTAACAACAATTGTGTCCTATGTAACGGGACTATCTACAATGCCTGAGAACTTCACAGTATTGGCAGTGCCTGACTTCTCAAAAGCCGCATTTCTTCAATTAGATATTCCTAGTGCGATCCACATGGGCTTGATTACGATTATCTTCTCCTTCACATTCGTAGAATTGTTCGACTCTATGGGTACGTTAATCGGTACTGCTACAGAGGCGAAAATTGCGGATCCTAAGTCGGGTAAATTCCCAGGTCTTGGTAAAGCGATGACTGTTGACGCTATCGGCGTTAGTGCTGGCGCATTACTCGGTACATCTACGATCACTGCTTTTGTTGAAAGTGCAGCAGGTGTAGGTGCTGGTGGCCGTACAGGCTTAACAGCTGTCACAACAGGCGTATTATTCCTAATCTGCTTATTCTTGGCTCCATTGGTATCCTTGGTACCAAATGCAGCCACATCTCCTGTTCTTATCATTGTCGGTGCCCTCATGTTAGGTGCTATCCGCAATATCGACTTCGATGATTGGACAGAAGGATTTCCTGCATTCCTCGTTATCGTTTTGATGCCGTTCACATACAGCATCGCTAACGGTATCTCTGCAGGTCTTATTGCATACCCTCTACTCAAAATCATTGCAGGTCGTGCAAAAGAAGTTAACTGGATTATGTACGTATTAGCGGTACTCGTTATCATCCGTTACGTATTCTTCTAATTAATAGCTAAAAGAACCTATCTCAAAAGATATTACTGAACCGACCCCTTAATGTTAGACCAAAAATCTTAACGTTAAGGAGGTCGGTTCACTTTAATATCTAATGGATAGGTTCTTTTTTTAGTGCTATTTAGTATTAACGAATTGTTTTTACACCAATTAAGTCTGTACGACTTGGATTGATATCTTTTAACGGCACTACATGATCTCTATAAAAGTCTGCTTCAGAGGCTTTCACAGGCACTTGGAAGAACAAGAAATATGCCATATTATCCTTGTACCACGTAACACTGCGTACTAAGCCCTTATCTACATCCCCTGTATAGTGAACCTCCCCTATTGGAGTAGAGTCGCTCCAATGTACGTCATGGTACTCCATTGGAATATATTCTTCAGGCCATACAGTATCCATAGAGTAGCTCATGCGGAAGACCATCGTATGATTTACCCAACGACCGCTGCGCTCTTGATACTCTTTACCTTGCTTCCAATATACAGTTTCTAATACATCATTGTCATAAAAATGTGTAGCATAGTATGTATAGCCAAGCGGTAAATAACTTGGTACAGATACGTCATAGGACATCTTATGAGATGCAGCGATTACACCGCTAGGTAAACCGATGGTTTTGCTCGTAAGTATAGGCCACACAGAATTCGTATGTGTACGCAATGGCAAGCCAATCGTTTCATAAGGAGGCCAATCCGGCTCATCATTTTGTTTAACCTTTTTCGCATCGTTTTCTTCAACATTTTGCTTATCATTCCGGTCACCACGTAGTCGAGTATCATCAACGGCTACGTTACTCACAGGGCCTACAGAGTCTACAATTTTGCTTACAAAGCTTTGATTTCTTAAAGAAGCAAAGTAGAGCATATACACTTTGTTATCTTTTTCCCAATAAGCGATTTGAATAGCGTCTTTACTAAAACCTAACGTATGTACAGAAATTCCATTAGGGGTAGTAAAGCTAACTGCATCCTTAGCGTTGTACTTTGTCTTTTCTAATATAGGCGTTACCACTGTATCGATAGCCCACCCCATACGATATACAATATCTGTATTAGAGAAGGTTAGCTTCGGACCATATTCTCCATCACGGCCCGTTTCCGTATATACAATTTCTAATACGTCATAATCCTTGGCCTTTACATCACGTACGGCATAATCTTTAGGCATATAAGACGGAACTTGTATAGGATAGCCAAATTCCTGCGCGGTACTCTCAATATTAGTTTTAACTAAATCATAATCATCAACTTGATCATACCACCGATAACGATCAGCGAGTTTTTTATTATCATCGATGAGCTTTTTATTATCTACATCTCGTTCAACAGGAACGGTATTACCATTTTTATCTATTAATGGGTGTGTAGCACTAACTGGCTGCACGCCAAAGGTGCTTACTGCAGTAGCCATCGCGGCACATAAAACAGCAGATGTTATTATTTTCTTCATATTCTCTCCTATTACAAAAATTTATAATATACTCCACACATATAATGATATATTTTCTTATTTATATCAGAATCAAGAAACCTATTCTGTATCTCCAGCTACTTCATAAAACTTTTATCTTTCCTTTTGTGAAAGCATAGGCATCATCAACGAATGTATCTAATACTTAGGTTCGATATAAAAAAATCCTACTGAACGCTATATCATAATAGAGTTCAATAGGATTGTTGTATCATTATTTAATTAATGGCGGCATAATAACATCTTGTTCAAGTTGTCTTCGTCTTTTGGCCGTATAGTCGACAATTTTAATTTGAACTACGCCCACAGAGTTTACCATGGCTTCCGTAAAAGTAAACTCACGACCTGTCTGATGTTTCATCAATATTTGTAAGCCATGAGACTTTTCATCAATAGCCTCTAAATAGGTAGCCTCTCCACGGCCCATCACACTGGAATAAACTGAACTATATGCACAAGGAATATCACCACCAGAAACAAGGGCTTCATCACTGCCATCAATTTCGATAAATACATGAGGATTTGCTTTAATCAAGTCAAACTTCTTTCCCTCATAATGGCCATGCACATAGATATAAAGCACCTCATCTATAAATTCAAAACCAAAATGTAAGGGTACTACGTAAGGGTAGCCACCATCCATCATGCCTAGGTGAATGATGCGAGTGCTATTTAAAATGCCCTTAATTTCTTCTATATCTGTAACTCTTCTGTCTTGTCGTCTCATAATAACCTCCACGACTTTACGTAAAAGATAATCTATCAATTATTATAGCAAATTATGAAAACCTTTTAACGCATAGTATGCTTTTAAAAGTATGAATACGCTTTCTTTTATTCGTATGTTAATAATACTATTCACAGGATGTGTCTACTGCAAAAATACATTTGACTTTTTATAATAGATACTGTATTATAAGAAAATAGTTTTATATATTCTATAGATTATGAAAGTTATGGTCATCCATGGCTTTTTGTATTTATAGGTAGTTTGTAGAAAAGAGGTCTTTACTATGTCTGATACGAATCAGTTAGAGCGGGGCCTTAAGAATCGCCACGTACAATTGCTCGCCATCGGCGGTGCCATTGGTACAGGCTTATTCTTAGGTTCCGGTCGGGCCATCCATTTGGCAGGTCCATCCATTCTTTTTGCTTATCTCATTACTGGTCTTATATGTTTCTTTGTAATGAGAGCGTTAGGGGAATTATTATTATCTAATCTTAATCATCATTCCTTTATCGACTTTGTAGAGGATTATCTAGGTGATCGCGCTGCGTTCATCACAGGGTGGACATATTGGTTCTGTTGGCTATCACTAGCCATGGCCGATTTAACGGCTGTCGGACTGTATATGCAATACTGGATACCATGGCTCCCCCAATGGGTACCAGCCCTCGTCGTCTTAATAGCTCTATTACTCATGAACTTAACAGCCGTAAAGCACTTTGGTGAAATGGAATTCTGGTTTGCCATGATCAAGGTTATTGCCATTGTGTCCCTTATCATCATCGGCTTAATCATGATTTTCTCTGGATTTAGTACCGATGCTGGTGTTGCTGCCGCCTTTAGTAATTTATGGAATTACGGCGGATGGTTCCCGAATGGAACGATGGGCTTTATCTTATCCTTCCAAATGGTTGTATTTGCATTCACCGGCATTGAACTTGTAGGTTTGACAGCAGGTGAAACTGAAAACCCTGAAAAGGTTATTCCAATGGCCATCAATAATATTCCTTTGCGTATTATTTTGTTCTATATTGGTTCCTTGGCCATCATCATGAGTATTTACCCATGGACAGCCGTTAACCCTGCAGCCAGCCCATTTGTGGCCGTATTTACAGCAGTTGGTATTACCGCAGCAGCAGGTATCGTCAACTTTGTTGTGCTTACCTCTGCCGCATCAGCTACAAACTCTGGTATTTTTAGTACAGGTCGTATGATCTATGCCCTTGCAAAACGCGGTCACGCACCTAAATCAATGCGTCGCTTAACACATAGTAGCGTGCCATATCAAGCGACTATTTTCTCTGCTGCCGTACTACTTATTACAGTTGTACTTAACTATGTCATGCCAGAAGCAGTCTTCGTTATGATTACATCTATCTCTACATTCTGCTTCATTTTCATCTGGGCTATCATGGTTATTTGCCATTTAAAATATCGCAAAAAAAATTCTGAATTAGCGGCAAAATCTAAATTTAAAATGCCTCTATATCCAGTGATGAACTATTTAATTCTTGCGTTCTTTGCGTTCATCCTCATTATCTTGGCCTTGAATGATGACACAAGAGTTGCCTTATTCTTCACACCAGTTTGGTTCATTATCTTATGGGCCTTCTACTCCATGCTCAATACAGGCGACGAAGATACACTTGAAGAAGAACTATTAGACCTAGCAGGTGCTAAAAAGCAAGCTAAAAAACAAACAACAGATGATCACGATGATTATGTAATTTAACACAAAGCCCCTACCTCACCGAGGTAGGGGCTTTCACTATATCCAAACTATTTCAAATTTGGGAAATTAATTTGTTCATAATTTTGTTGATAGATTGAACTATCTCCTATATTTTCATCGTAATTCATGATGGTTCGAATCTGACGCCCTTGACTGGTAACGATAATATCTATAGAAGAAGGAATTTCCTGATTCGTTTGTTGTAGATACCTATACAAGTCCTGCAACGCCTGAGCCTGACGTAATGCTCCTGCTCTATATTTTCCCTTAGATAAACCAGTATTTTTAATAGTTTGACCACTATAAACTTGGCCCATCGTATCCGTATAGTAGAAACGAACTGTATTGTCAGATGGTACAGCCTTAATATAGATGGTTTTCCAATTCTTTTTAATCATTGATCTAGTGGATACGGCCACATTATTCACTAATGATTGTGTTTGTTTATTGATTTCTTTTGTAGTACCATTACCTACCGAGATTTCATCATTCTTCGGCATTTGCAACATAGTCATGGTTGGATCTGGTTTAACTGATTTAGCATCTACAGGTTGCACTCCACAGATACTAACTGCAGTCATAACTGCTAATGTGGATAATACCAATTTATTCATAGTTCTCTCCATACTATATATAATATATGACTAACTATATTTTATACAATTCATTATAGGCATAAATAATGTATTTATCAAGTGACGATCCAGCCCCATAAAAATAACCGATATGCTCCTCATACAAGGATACATATCGGTTATTCTTTATATAAAACTAATTACTAAAATCCGTATCCACAATAGCAAATTGTGTATAATCTGGATAACGGTTATGAAGTTCCGCCTTAATCTTTTCTAATGTACCATGTGGATCTTCTTCGTCAAAGTTAAAGATAATATCATAATAGATAATCTTTTTATCTTCTCGTACGTAGAAGGCATGTACTTGTACTACATTAGTATATAAACTTACAACTTGATCAAGCGCTTTTTTGATTTCAAGAACTTCTACGCTTGGTTGATTTTCTGCGTATACGCCGACAGTCATATTAATGCCAAACTTTTTATAAAGATGAACAGCAATGCCTTTAGTTAAAGGATGAACCTCGCCCACTGTCATCGTATCTGGCAACGAAATATGAACAGAACCAATCACTTCACCTGGTCCATAGCTATTTAGCACTAAGTCATATACACCGCCTACATTTGGATGTTGTGCGATAGTTTCTTTGATGTTTCGGATAAGATCATCATCGGCGCGAATACCAAGCAAATGATTATACATATCCCGCAAGATTTCATAGGCTGCTTTCAAAATTAATAGCGAAATTAAAGCCCCTACATAGCCTTGAATATCTACATTAAAGAAATATACGAGGCCTGCAGACACCAATGTAGCAAAGGTAATCACCGCATCAAAAAGAGCATCAATACCAGACGCTACAAGGGCATCCGATTTGTATTTCTCACCTTGAGATTTAATGTATCGCCCCATCACAACCTTTACGATAATGGCCACCGCGATGATGGCAAGGCTTGGAATATCAAATGTGGATACCTCTGGATGAAGAATTTTATCTATCGATTCCTTAAGGGAACCAATGCCTGCACCGAGAATGATGAAAGCAATGGCCATGGTAGTCATATATTCTATACGACCATGTCCAAATGGATGTTCCTTATCGGCTCCTTTTGCGGCCAGTTTTGTACCGACAATTGTCAACACCGAAGAAAGAACGTCTGTTAAGTTATTTACCGCATCAAGGATTATAGCGATGGAATTCGATGCCAATCCTATTATCATTTTAAAAATGACAAGCACCACATTACCTATAATGCCCTTGATACTGGCGAGCGTAATACCCCGATTACGTTCAGCACTATTTTCTTGTAAAATCATACTATTACACCTCTTACATACTATATGTACAATATTAAATAATTTATATGTGTACGTTTATTTGTATTATAGCTTATGGATTATCATTTGTCACTATAATTTTCAATATATTTTCACGAAATCCATTGATTTTACTGAAATTATCAGTCATTCTCATTTCTCAATTAGAAACTTTTATGTATTTAAGAACTATTCTACTACTGAATGCTCATTCTAGTTAAGCT
>OKER01000260.1_pt1 | contig 13746 bp, 11 predicted proteins | sample 1610031 | NCBI WGS metagenome assembly OKER01 (sample SAMN04436611, study PRJEB24849) | human gut metagenome | biome: human gut; feature: NICU; material: stool | host: Homo sapiens | place: USA: Saint Louis, MO | collected 2009-12-31
TACTATGGGAACATCAGCAATTGCATCCAATGCAATAGGAATGTCAATTGCATCCATAATAAATGTAATTGGGAATGCTTTAGCTTTGTCTGCTACAACCTTGGTGGGACAGTATATAGGACGTGGAGATATTAAAGGAGCTAAGAGTACTTTATTATATTTAACTAAATTTGCAACAATTTGTTTATTTGTAGTAGGAGCTATATTTATACCAATTGCACCCTGGATTTCAAGTATGTATACTCAAAATGATAGTGTAATTGACATCTCAACACAATTAATTCGAAGTGATTGTTTAGCTATGCCGGCGACTGCGCGCACAGGCGCCACGTCGATTTTATCGCTCGCCAGCTGGCGGCGGATGCGTTCACCGATGTCGTCATCGCCGGTGCAGGCGATAAACGCGATATCCGCTCCGCTGCGCCCGGCGGCGACCGCCTGGTTGGCCCCTTTACCACCGAAAGCCACCTGATAATGGTTGCCGGTGACGGTTTCGCCCGGCGTCGGGAAAGCGTCAAGGTTAAGAATGTGATCGGCATTGATACTGCCAAGGACGACAAGTTTGCCTGCAGTTTTCATCATTTCTGTTCCCGGGAAAGCGCGCCACCGGGATCCGGTGGCGCATGCCCTGCTTTTCTTTTTTTATATTGTCCCTCGGACCGTTGCCAGTCCGAATCGCATTTTACTGCTTAACGACCAGCTTCAGCTCAACCGGGTAGTTAGCTTCCACTTTTTCGCCCTTCAGTACCTTATCAGCCGTCTCAACGCCTTTCGCGCCGATCTGCTCCGGCAACTGTGCGACGGTCGCCGCCAGTTTGCCACTGTTTACTGCTTTTTCGCCATCCGGAGTGCCGTCAAATCCAACCACCATCACATCGGACTTGCCTGCGGTCTGCAGCGCGCGCAGGGCGCCCAGCGCCATTTCATCATTTTGCGCGAATACCGCCTGCACGTCAGGATGCGCGGTCAGCAGGTTCTGCATCACGTTCAGCCCTTTGGTACGGTCGAAATCGGCTGGTTGGCTGGCCAGGACGTTAAACTTGTGCGCCGCCACGGCCTGTTTAAAGCCTTCGCCGCGCTCGCGCGCCGCAGAAGTCCCGGCAATGCCCTGCAGCTCAATGACTTTCGCACTTTCACCCACTTTTTTCGCGATGTAATCGCCAGCCATTTTTCCGCCCTGCACGTTGTCAGACGCAATGTGGCTCACGACATCGCCTTTTGTGGCCTGACGGTCAAGGGTGATGACCGGGATTTTCGCCTGGTTTGCCATCTTCACGGCGTTGCCGACGGCATCAGAGTCGGTGGGGTTGATCAGCAGCAGCTTGGCGCCGCGCACCGTCAAATCCTGGACGTTCGCCAGCTCTTTCGCCGGGTTGTTCTGGGAGTCCAGCACCACCAGGTTGTAGCCCAGCTTGTCAGCTTCTTTTTGCGCGCCGTCTTTCAGCGACACGAAGAACGGGTTATTCAGGGTAGAGATAACCAGAGCGATGGTGTCTTTGGCCATCGCGTTCGCGCTGACGGTCGCACTTAGCGCAACAGCAGAGACCAGGGTCGCCAGTTTTTTCATATTCATAGTTAAGATGTCCTGTAGAGTTCTCAGTTACTGCTTTTTGTTATCTACCAGTACCGCCAGCAAAATCACCACCGCTTTAACGATCATCTGGTAATAGGAAGAAACGCCTAAAAGATTAAGACCATTATTCAGGAAGCCAAGGATCAGCGCGCCAATCAGCGTGCCGACAATGCGTCCTTTGCCGCCCGCGAGGCTGGTGCCACCGAGCACCACCGCCGCAATGGCGTCCAGCTCATAGCCCGTCCCCGCTGTCGGCTGCGCGGAGGAGAGACGCGCCACTTCGATGATCCCGGCCAGCGACGCCAGCATCCCGCACAAGGCGTAGACGATAATTTTGACTTTATTGACGCTAATCCCGGACAGACGCGTCGCCGCTTCATTACCGCCCAGCGCGTAAATATAACGGCCCAGGCGAGTATGGTGCAGCATGTACCAGGCCGCCAGGAAGACAATCGCCATGATCCATACCGGCGTCGGGATCCCCAGCGGACGCCCGATGCCAAACCAGCCAAACAGATCGGCGTTATCGCTAAAGCCGGTGTTGATCGGACTGCCGTTGGTGTACACCATGGTCACGCCGCGCAGCAGCAGCATCATCACCAGGGTAGCGATGAAGGCCTGCACGCGGCCTTTCGCCACAATCACCCCGGTGACTGCGCCGATCGCGGCACCCAATGCGAGGGCAGCAGCGACCGCCACCAGCGCATTAACCTCAATGCCAACAATCGACGCTGCCACCGCACCGGTGAGCGCCAACAGGGAGCCGACGGACAGGTCGATCCCCGAGGTCAGTATAACCAGCGTCATCCCTACCGCCATGATGGCGTTAACGGAGGTCTGTTGCAGGATATTGAACAGGTTATTGACGGTAAAAAAGTTGGGGCTCATGGTCGATACCACCGCGATCAGCACCAGCAGGGCAATCAGCGATTTTTGCTCCATCAGCCACGCTTTCGTGAAATAACGGCGACCAGTAACAGCCTGGGTTGTCATCTTTCTTACTCCTGATTCACACGGTTAAGCTTGCCCACAGCGGCAGCCATCAATACTTCCTGGGTGGCCTGCTCGCGTGTGAATTCACCGCCGAGATGCCCTTCATGCATCACAATGATGCGATCGCTCATGCCCAACACCTCCGGCATCTCAGAGGAGACCAGAATGATGCTCAGGCCATCGGCTTTGAACTGATTGATGAGCTGGTAGATCTCTTTCTTCGCCCCGACGTCGACGCCGCGGGTCGGTTCATCAAGGATCAGCACCTTTGGCCGGGTCATCAGCCCGCGGGCAATGGCGACCTTTTGCTGGTTGCCGCCGGAAAGCAGGCCGATTGCCTGCTCCATGGACGGCGTTTTGACGTTAAACAGCCGAATGAAATCACTGACCGCCTGCTGTTCATCTTTATGCTTAAGGCTGCCGCCCGCCCGGCTGAAGTAGCGTAGCGCCGTCAGGGACATATTTTCTTTTACCGACATCCCGAGAACCAGGCCATCGCGCTTACGATCTTCGGAGATATAGACAATGCCGTTCGCCAGACCGTCCTGCGGCGAGCGGGTCACCACTTCATGGCCATCCAGCGTCACGGAGCCGCTGCTGCGCGGCAGCGCGCCGTACAGCACTTTCATCAGTTCGGTCCGTCCGGCGCCCATCAGCCCGGCGACACCCAGGATTTCCCCCTGGCGCAAGGTAAAGGTCACGTTTTCCACGCCCGGGCCGCAGAGATTATCGACCTTCAGGCGCACCGCGCCCGGCGCCTTATCGAGATGTGGATATTGATCTTCCAGCTTACGGCCGACCATCATCTCGATCAGTCGGTCCTCATCCAGCGAAGCCACTTCGCGCTCGGCGATAAACTGCCCGTCACGAAAGACGGTCACGTCGTCGCAAATCTCGAAGATCTCTTTCATACGGTGGGAGATATAGACGATGCCGCGCCCCTGCGACTTCAGTTCGCGGATGACGCGGAACAGCGATTCGGTTTCGGTATCGGTCAGCGCATCGGTCGGTTCATCCATAATGATGACTTTCGATTCAAAGCTCAGCACTTTGGCGATCTCCACCATTTGCTGATCGCCAATCGACAGATCGCCCACCAGCTTCTGGCTGTTAAAGCGGAGATTCAGCTTTGCCAGCAGCTTGTCGGCTTCGGCATACATCTGCTTCCAGTCGATTTTGCCAAAACGGTTAACAAATTCGCGACCAAGGAAGATGTTCTCGGCAATCGTCAATTGCGGGATCAGGTTCAGTTCCTGGTGGATGATACCGATCCCGGCTTCCTGGGAGGATTTGGGGCCGTTAAAGGTCGTCTCTTTGCCTAACCACAGCAAAGAGCCGGCATCACGGGTGTAGATCCCGGTCAGCACCTTCATCATGGTGGACTTGCCGGCGCCATTTTCCCCTACCAGCGCCATCACCCGACCGGCATAGACATTCAGCGCCGCGCCGGAGAGCGCCTTGACGCCAGGGAACGCTTTATCGATCCCTTTTAGTTGCAATAAGGCTTCCATGGCGGCGACCTCAGAACGTGACGCCGGCACAGAGAATGATATTCGCAAACGGGGAACACTCCCCGCTGCGAATTACCGCCTGACTGTCTGCGGTTTGTTTTTTGAACTGCTCATGGCTGGTGTAACGAATTTCAATGGTATTTCCCTGGTGCTGCTGCAGCTGCTCGAGGTGAGTGAGCAACGTCGCGTGGAGCTGCGGATTATGGGTTTTAATCTCTTCCGCGATAACAGCCGCTTCAACCTGCATTTCCGTCGTCACCACTTCCAGCACCTGCATAAAGGAAGGTACGCCCTGAGTCAGCGCCATATCAATGCGCGTGCTGCTGCGGGGAACCGGTAATCCGGCATCGCAGACCACCAGCGTATCGGTGTGGCCCAGGCGGGAAATGACCGCGGAAATATCAGCGTTAAGTACGGTGCCTTTTTTCATTTTTTCTCTTTTGCTCCACTAGCGAAACGTTTCGCTAAAATAATTATTATCAATGTGTGAGCAGAAAACCATCACCAGAAGAGAGAAATGTGATCGCCATCGAAACGTTTCGCAAGGCAACGACAGGAGATGACAGCCGGAGTGAGAAACAAAAAGCCCTTCGCAATGGAAGGGCTTTTTTGACATCAGATTTCGACCTGGGTACCGAGTTCGATAACCCGGTTTGGCGGGATTTCAAACTGATCCGGCGCCCGCAGGGCGTTACGCTGCAGCAGCAGATAAAGCTTGCCGCGCAGGCGCAGATACCACGGTCGTTTGCCGATAATCAGCGACTCATGCGACATGAAGAACGAGGTCTCCATCATTCGGCAGCTGAGTCCTTCCAGGCCACAGCGATGGAACACCTCTTCAACGTTCGGCGTTTCCCGCCAACCGTAGCTGGCCACCACCCGCCAGAACGACGGCGACAGCTGCTCAATCTGCACCCGGCGAACGTTATGCACGTAAGGCGCGTCTTCGGTGCGCAGAGTCAGAAGGATTACTCGCTCATGCAGCACCTTGTTGTGCTTCAGGTTATGCAGCAGGGCAAACGGGATCACGTTCAGGGCGCGGGACATATACACCGCGGTACCCGGCACACGCACCGGCGGTGACTTCTCCAGCGAAGAGATCATCGCTTCCAGCGAATTGCCATGCTCGTGCATTCGGCGCAGCAGGCGGAAACGTTCGCTCTTCCAGGTGGTCATCACCGTGAACATCACCAGCCCCAGGGACAACGGCAGCCAACCGCCGGAGACAATCTTATCGAGGTTCGCCGAAAACAGCGGAATATCGATACACAGGAAGGCCACCAGCATCAGGCCGACAAACAGCTTATTCCAGTGCCAGTTTTTGCGCGCCACCGTTGCCGACAGAATGGAGGTCAGCACCATGGTGCCCGTGACCGCGATACCATACGCCGCCGCCAGATTAGACGAATGCTCAAAGCTGACAATAACGATGACCACAGAAACGTACAGCAGCCAGTTAATGAACGGGATGTAAATCTGTCCGGACTCCATTTCCGAGGTGTGGATAATGCGCATCGGCGACAGATAGCCCAGACGCACTGCCTGACGGGTCAGGGAGAAGACCCCGGAGATCACCGCCTGCGAGGCGATAACCGTCGCCAGCGTGGCGATAATCAGCATCGGGATCAGCGCCCACTCCGGCGCCAGCAGGAAGAACGGGTTTTTAATCGCTTCCGGGTGCTTCAGCAGTAGCGCGCCCTGGCCAAAATAGTTCAGCACCAGCGAGGGCAGCACGACGGAGAACCAGGCCACGCGGATCGGCAGTTTGCCGAAGTGACCCATATCGGCGTACAGCGCTTCCACCCCGGTAATCGACAGCACCACCGCGCCGAGCGCAATAAAGGAAACCGTTTTGTACTGCAGGAAGAAATGCACCGCCCAGTAGGGGTTTAGCGCCTGAAGAACTTCCGGGTTAGCGTAAATGCTTCGCGCGCCCAGCACCGCCAGCAACAGGAACCAGATCAGCATAATCGGCGCAAACAGCTTACCGACCATGCCGGTCCCGTGCTTCTGGATCACAAACAGCAGAGTCAGCACGATAATGGAAATAGGGACAATCCAGGTATCAAGCTGCGGGGCGATAATTTCTAACCCCTCTATCGCCGACATAACGGAAATCGCCGGCGTAATCACCACTTCGCCATAGAAGAAGCTACCGCCGATCAGGCCGAGGATCACCAGTACGGAGGTCATTCGGGCCGAGGTATTACGTCCGGCCAGCGACATCAGCGTTAAGATCCCGCCTTCCCCGGCGTTATCCGCCCGCATCACGAACGTGATGTATTTAATCGATACGGTAAAGATCAACAGCCAGAAAATCAGCGACAAAAAGCCAAACACGGCGTCGCGTTCAACGCCAAAGCCAAACTGACCTGACAGGCATTCGCGCAAGGTATACAGTGGACTGGTACCGATATCGCCGTACACCACGCCGATGGCCGCCAACGTTAATGCCGGCAACGATTGTTTATTATCAGTGCTCATAGACTAGTCTTTTCGTTTATAAAACAAATGTGTGCCTAGTCCCTTGGCCCACAAAAAGCGCACAGTATGCACGATTATTTGCGAAATCGTACCCCTAACAGACACCATATTAACCTGGCTCAAAAAAAATAAATCGATTCTTCAGGCTATTACCGCCCCTGCTCTAACATCTATACTCGACCCAATAACGATACATGACAAAGCACGCAACTCAATTATGGCTCAAACACATTTACTGGCTGAAAGAATTTCCCGGCTCAGCGCGGCACTCGAAAAAGGACTCTTTGAACGCAGCCACGCGATACGCCTCTGCCTGCTGGCGGCGCTCAGCGGCGAGAGCGTTTTTTTGCTCGGCCCACCGGGGATCGCCAAAAGCCTGATTGCCCGCCGCCTCAAATTCGCCTTCCAGCAGGCGCGCGCTTTTGAATACCTGATGACCCGCTTCTCCACCCCGGAAGAAGTTTTTGGGCCACTGTCCATTCAGGCACTGAAGGATGAAGGCCGTTACGAACGTTTAACCGCCGGCTACCTGCCGGAAGCCGAAATCGTCTTTCTCGATGAAATATGGAAAGCGGGTCCGGCGATCCTCAACACCCTGCTGACGGCGATTAACGAACGTCACTTCCGCAATGGGGCGCACGAAGAGAAAATCCCGATGCGCCTGCTGGTGGCCGCGTCGAACGAACTCCCCGAAGCCGACAGCAGTCTGGAAGCGCTGTATGACCGAATGCTGATCCGTCTGTGGCTTGATAAAGTGCAGGATAAAGGTAATTTCCGTTCAATGCTGGTCAGCCAGCAGGATGAAAACATCAATCCAGTGCCCAGCGCGCTGCAGGTTGGCGACGAAGAGTTTACCCAATGGCAGCAGCAGATCGGCAATATCAAACTGCCAGACGCGGTGTTTGAGCTGATATTCCAGCTCCGCCAGCAGCTGGATGCCCTGCCAAATGCGCCGTACGTCTCGGATCGCCGCTGGAAAAAGGCCATTCGCCTGCTGCAGGCCAGCGCCTTCTTCAGCGGGCGCGACAGCATCGCGCCGATAGATCTGATCCTGCTGAAAGATTGTCTGTGGCACAACGTCGAGAGCATGAACCTGATGTCGCAGCAGCTGGAAACGCTCATGACCTGTCACGCCTGGCAACAGCAGGCGATGCTGACGCGGCTGGGGGCCATTGTCCAGAGACGCATTCAGATCCAACAGCAGCAAAGCGACAAAACGGCGTTGAAGGTCACCCGCCTTGGCGGGATGTTTAGCCGCAAACCGCATTATGAATTGCCGGCGGAGATCCAGGGGACCACCCTGACGCTGCTGCTGCAGCAGCCGCTCAAACTTCACGATATGGAAGTGATCCACATTACTTTTGAACGCGAGGCGTTAGCCAACTGGCTGGAAAAGGGCGGTGAGATCCGCGGTAAGCTCAACGGGATCGGCTTTGCCCAACTGCTCAATATGGATGTCGACACCAGCCAGCACCTGGTCGTCCGCGACGTCAGCCTGCAGGGCTCACGCCTCGCGCTGCCCGGTAGCGCATCGCAGGAGAACATGCCGGCAGAAATTCGCCAACAGCTGGAGGCGCTCGATGATGAGTGGCACCAGCAACACAACCGCTTCAGCGAGCAGCAAAAGTGTCTGTTTATCCCGGTCGAGTGGCTGGGAAGAATCGAAGCCAGCCTGCAGGACGTCGGCGCGCAGATTAAACAGGCGAAGCAGCCATGACGCTCGATATGCTGAATGTCATGCTGGCAGTCAGCGAAGAGGGAATGATCGAGGAGATGCTGCTGGCGCTGCTGGCCTCTCCTCAGCTGGCGGTGTTCTTTGAGAAATTCCCCCGCCTGAAAAACATCATCGCGGCGGATATTCCACGCTGGCGTGAAGCCGTTCGCGCCCGTTTGAAAGAAGTTAACGTCCCGCCGGATCTGGACGCCGAAGTGCAAACCTATCAGCAGGCTCAGCTACTCTCTACCTCGCAGTTTATCGTCCAGCTCCCGCAGATCCTCGGCAAACTGCACCAGCTACAGTCTCCTTTTGCCGCTCAGGCGCAGAAGCTGGTGGATGACAATGCCACCTTTACCCCGGCGTTGCATACGCTGTTTTTACAGCGCTGGCGCCTGAGCCTGGTGGTGCAAGCCACCAGCCTTAACCAGCAGTTGCTGGATGAAGAACGCGATCAGTTACTCAGTGAGGTCCAGGAACGAATGACGCTCAGCGGTCAGCTCGATCCGGTACTGGCGGAAAATGACACTGCCGCCGGGCGTCTGTGGGATATGAGCGCTGGCGAACTCAAACGCGGCGACTATCAGCTGATCGTGCGCTATGGCGATTTTCTCAACCAGCAACCGGAGCTACTGCAGCTGGCGGAACAACTCGGACGTTCACGGGAAGCGAAATCGGTGCCGAAGAAAGACGCCCCGATGGAAACCTTTCGCAGCCTGGTGCGCGAGCCGGCGACAGTACCGGAGCAAGTCGACGGCCTCCAGCAGAGTGACGACATTCTGCGGCTGCTGCCGCCGGAGCTGGCGACGCTCGGCATCACGGAGCTGGAGTTTGAATTTTATCGCAAGCTGGTGGAGAAGCAGCTGCTCACCTACCGGCTGCATGGCGACGCCTGGCGTGAGAAAATCACCGAACGCCCGGTAACGCGGCAGGATTTTGATGAGCAACCGCGCGGGCCGTTCATTGTCTGCGTCGATACGTCAGGGTCGATGGGCGGTTTTAACGAGCAGTGCGCTAAGGCCTTTTGTCTGGCCCTCATGCGCGTCGCGCTGGCTGATAACCGTCGCTGCTTTATTATGCTGTTCTCCAGCGAAGTGGTGCATTACGAACTGACCAGCGAGCGCGGGCTGGAGCAGGCGATCCGCTTTTTAAGCCAGCGCTTTCGCGGCGGTACCGATCTGGCCAGCTGTTTTCGCGCCATCATTGAACGTCTGCAAAACCCGCAGTGGGTGGATGCGGATGCCGTCGTGATCTCTGACTTTATCGCCCAGCGGTTGCCGGATGAGGTGATTGCTCAGGTGGGGGAGTTACAGCGTAAGCACCAGCACCGTTTTCACGCGGTGGCGATGTCGGTACACGGCAAACCCGGCATCATGCGCATCTTCGATCATATCTGGCGCTTTGATACCGGGCTGCGTAGCCGCCTGCTGCGACGCTGGCGGCGCTAATTCATTACAGCAGCGCGGAAACGCTTTCGCGAACCTGGGCCGGCCATACGCCGCACTGCACCTGGCCGATATGGTCAAGCTGCAGCAGCAGCATCGTCAGACGAGACTGGCCAATGCCGCCGCCGATAGTCTGCGGCATCTCGCCGCGCAGCAGCGCCTGGTGCCATTCAAGCTGTAGGCGATCTTCATCGCCAGTCACGGCCAGCTGGCGCTTCAGCGCTTCGGCGTCAACGCGGATCCCCATTGAGGAGATCTCGAAAGCATCTTCCAGCACCGGGTTCCACACCAGGATATCGCCGTTCAGACCGGCAAAGCCTTCAGAAACCTCTGTGCTCCAGTCATCGTAATCCGGCGCACGCACGTCGTGGCGCTTACCGTCAGACAGTTTGCCGCCGATACCAATTAAGAAGACGGCCCCCAACTCTTTGGCTATGGCTCGCTCACGGCCTTTGGCATCAAGATCGGGATAGCGGCTCAGCAGCTCCTGGCTGTGAACAAAATGGATCTGTTCCGGCAGAAAAGGCTTCAGGCCAAATTCCTGGCTGACCGCCAGCTCGGTAGCTTTGATCCCGGCGTAGATCGCCTCGACGGTTGCCTTCAGAGTGCCGACGTGACGCTCTTCATCGCCCATCACGCGCTCCCAGTCCCACTGGTCAACATAAACGGAATGGATAGGCGTCAGACGGTCTTCATCGGGGCGAAGGGCCTTCATGTGCGTGTACAGCCCTTCGCCCGCGCTGAAGTCGTGTTGTCCCAGGGTTTGACGCTTCCACTTCGCCAGCGAATGAACCACTTCGAACTGGGCGTCGGGCAGTGTTTTCACTTTTACCTGAACCGCTTTCTCGCAGCCGGACAAGTTATCCTGCGTCCCATCGCCCACGCGGCTTAAGATTGGCGCCTGGACTTCAATCAGGCCAAGCTTCTCTTCCAGCTGACGGGAAAAGTGGGATTTAACGAAACTGATCTGGCGTTGTTTTGCGATATATGCGGTTTTCATTTTTATAACTCCTGCGTCCTGTTGCCATTGATTAAGCAACAAAACAGGGCCGCAATACAATAATCAATCAATAAAAAGCCGCATCGACTTTTAATTCATCAAAATATGACGCTAAAATAGCAAGAACCCTCAAACTTCATAAGAAAAAGATATGGAAAATTATCAGATCGACAATCTGGACCGCGGCATTCTCGATGCGCTGATGGCCAACGCCCGTACCGCCTATGCCGAACTGGCTAAACAGTTCAGCGTCAGCCCGGGCACCATTCATGTGCGCGTCGAAAAGATGAAACAGGCGGGTATCATTACCGGTGCGCGCATTGACGTCAGCCCCAAGCAGCTGGGCTATGATGTCGGCTGCTTTATCGGCATTATTCTCAAGAGCGCCAAGGACTACCCTTCCGCCCTTGCCCGCCTGGAAAGCCTGGAGGAGGTCACCGAGGCTTATTACACCACCGGCCACTACAGCATCTTTATTAAGGTGATGTGTAAATCCATCGATGCCCTGCAGCAGGTACTTATCAACAAGATCCAAACAATTGATGAAATTCAGTCCACCGAGACGCTGATCGTGCTGCAGAACCCGATCATGCGTACCATCAAGCCCTGATCGCTTTTTTTAATCCCACATTTTTCCACAGGTAGATCCCAGCTCGCTCACAGCGTACAATACGCCACTCTGAACAGTTGAGCGGGCGATCGGCGATCATGGCAGACATTACACTTATCAGCGGCAGTACCCTGGGCAGTGCGGAATATGTAGCAGAGCACCTGGCGGAAAAGCTGGAAGAAGCCGGCTATAGCACTGAAATCCAGCACGGTCCGCTGGTGGACGATCTGCAGGCGGAAGGGATCTGGTTAGTTATCTCTTCAACGCATGGCGCCGGCGACATTCCCGACAACCTGGTTCCCTTCTATGACGCATTGCTGGAGCAGAAGGCCGATCTTTCCGCCGTGCGCTTTGGCGCCATTGGGATCGGCAGCCGCGAATACGACACCTTCTGCGGGGCGATCGATAAATTAGAAGCAGCATTGAAGGCCAGCGGCGCAAAACAGATCGGCGAAACGCTGAAAATTAACGTGCTGGAACATGAAATTCCGGAGGATCCAGCGGAAATCTGGCTGGGATCCTGGAAAAATTTGCTCTGAGAATTGTAAAGATCGTCGGATCTTCTGTGGATAACCATGCTTAAAAGCTTGGATCAACCGGTAGTTATCCAAAGAATAACCGTCGTATGGTTTTTGTGCTGTGTATAACCCTTCATTTTGATCCCAGCTTATACGGACCAGGATCACCGATCATTCACAGATAGTGATCCTTCTTAAGCTTTTGATCTTACATCGTGGATCCAACTTATCCACAAAGAGAGTCGATCCTAATAAGAGATCACAATAGAACAGATCTCTATATAAAGATCTTCTTTTTAATACTCAGGATCCCGGAGTCTTTCTCAAAAGACCAAAGCCGAGTAGAATCCACGGCCCGGGCTTCAATCCATTTTCAAACCGCGTTATGCGAGGCAGATCACCATGTTTTATCAGGATCCTTTTGACGTCATTATCATTGGCGGGGGTCATGCAGGCACTGAGGCCGCGATGGCCGCAGCGCGAATGGGCCAACAAACCCTGCTTTTGACACACAATATCGACACGCTGGGGCAGATGAGCTGCAACCCGGCGATTGGCGGCATTGGGAAAGGACACCTGGTAAAAGAAGTGGACGCACTCGGCGGATTGATGGCAACCGCGATCGATCAGGCGGGTATTCAGTTTAGGATACTAAACGCCAGCAAAGGGCCCGCGGTACGAGCCACTCGCGCCCAGGCAGACCGCGTGCTGTATCGTCAGGCGGTACGCACCGCGCTGGAGAACCAGCCGAACCTGATGATCTTCCAGCAGGCAGTGGAAGATCTGATTGTTGAAAACGATCGCGTCGTGGGCGCCGTCACCCAGATGGGCCTCAAATTCCGCGCTAAAGCGGTGGTGTTGACCGTCGGGACCTTCCTTGATGGCAAAATTCATATTGGTCTGGACAACTACAGCGGCGGCCGTGCCGGCGATCCGCCGTCAATCCCGCTGTCTCGTCGTCTGCGTGAGCTGCCGCTGCGCGTAAGTCGTCTGAAAACCGGTACCCCGCCACGTATTGACGCCCGCACCATCGATTTCAGCGTGCTGGCGCAACAGCACGGCGATAACCCGATGCCGGTCTTCTCGTTCATGGGATCCGTGGATCAGCATCCGCGTCAGGTGCCCTGCTATATCACCCACACCAACGAGAAAACCCATGACGTGATCCGTAATAACCTCGATCGCAGCCCAATGTACGCTGGGGTGATCGAAGGGATCGGGCCACGCTATTGTCCGTCGATCGAAGACAAAGTCATGCGCTTTGCCGATCGCAATCAGCACCAGATCTTCCTTGAACCGGAAGGCCTGACCTCAAACGAAATTTATCCGAACGGTATCTCCACCAGCCTGCCGTTTGATGTGCAAATGCAAATCGTCCGCTCAATGCAGGGGATGGAGAACGCCCGGATCGTCCGTCCCGGCTACGCCATTGAGTACGATTTCTTCGACCCACGCGATCTGAAGCCAACGCTCGAGAGCAAATTTATTCAGGGTCTGTTCTTCGCCGGCCAGATCAACGGTACCACTGGTTATGAAGAAGCCGCTGCTCAGGGTCTGCTGGCTGGACTTAACGCTGCCCGCTTCTCTGCGGAAAAAGAGGGCTGGGCGCCGCGTCGCGATCAGGCCTACCTCGGCGTGCTGGTGGATGACCTGTGCACTCTGGGTACCAAAGAACCGTACCGCATGTTTACTTCCCGTGCCGAATATCGTCTGATGCTGCGCGAAGATAACGCCGACCTGCGCCTGACCGAACAGGGACGCGAGCTGGGTCTGGTGGACGATGAACGCTGGGCGCGGTACAACGAGAAGCTGGAAAGCATTGAACGTGAACGCCAGCGTCTGAAATCGACCTGGGTGAACCCGCAGGCAGAGAGCGCCGCCGAAGTGAATGCTCACCT
>OKER01000263.1_pt1 | contig 13621 bp, 16 predicted proteins | sample 1610031 | NCBI WGS metagenome assembly OKER01 (sample SAMN04436611, study PRJEB24849) | human gut metagenome | biome: human gut; feature: NICU; material: stool | host: Homo sapiens | place: USA: Saint Louis, MO | collected 2009-12-31
AGCCCGGGGGTACAGGGGGCGGCGGCGACTGGCCGCCCCCTGTGCGCTCCCTGCGGCATAAGAGACATAACGCAGAAGATCAACCGGGAGCGCAATCTGCCGGGAATTAACATAGAAGTTGTAGCCCTGCTAAGCGTAGCGCGAGCAGGGAAACTCCCGGATGGCGGCGCGTGGCGCCTTATCCGGGCTACAAAAGCGTCAAAACCACGCCTTAACCTCCGACGCCGTGGCCCATTAACGCCAGCGCGTGGCTGATGATGGTCTGGCGGTTGACCGCCTGTAAACGCGGATCGCTGTGAATGCGTGAAAATGGCACCAGCACCAGGCTAATCACCGTGGTAAACAGCAGCTCCGGCGACAGCGCCGGATTGATCTTGCCCTCCAGCTGCCAGCGACGCACCGTCTCCAGCATCACCTGAAAACGCTCCTCGCCGAAGCGGGCATCCATATGCTGACGCAGGATCGGCATCTCGCCGATGATCTCCTGCATCCACAGCGGCGCGAACCAGGCGTTTTTCTCCGCCATATGCGCCAGCGTCTCGACCATCATCGTCAGCGCCAGCACCGGGTCCTGCGGATGATCGACAAAAATGCGGCTGATGTGATTGCGCAGCGGCATAAAGCGCTCCTCAATCAGCTGGGTCACCAGTGCATCCCGGGAACTGAAGTAGTAATGCAGCATCGCCGGCGTCACCCCGGCCTCTTTGGCGATGGCGTTCAACGATACGCGGGCCGCCCCGTCGCGGGCAAACAGCGTCAGGGCGATGTCCATAAGCTGTTCGCGATTGGCAGTATCCGGTTTTTTACCGCGCGGCCGACCCGGGCGGCGGGGGGCATCCTGATCCTTTTGTGCTGTCATGATATGGCGATCTCTTGACCCGACTCATTCTTTCACTAAATATTAATTATGCATTTAATTAATTTCAAGCGAGCTTTGCAATGACTTCTGAAGTCGCTAACCCACCGGTGCAGTCGATACGCCTGCTGTTCAGCGCATTGCTGTTGGTGATGTTGCTCTCGGCGTTGGATCAGACCATTGTCTCCACCGCGCTGCCGACGATTGTCAGCGAACTGGGCGGGCTGGACAAGCTTTCCTGGGTGGTCACGGCCTATATTCTCAGCTCCACCATCGCGGTGCCGCTGTACGGGAAATTCGGCGATCTGTTCGGTCGCAAAATCGTGCTGCAGGTGGCGATTGGGCTGTTTCTCGTCGGCTCTGCGCTCTGCGGGCTGGCGCAGAACATGACCCAGCTGGTGCTGATGCGCGGCCTGCAGGGGCTCGGCGGCGGCGGCCTGATGGTGATCAGCATGGCGGCGGTCGCCGACGTCATCCCACCCGCCAATCGTGGCCGCTATCAGGGGCTGTTCGGCGGCGTTTTTGGCCTCGCGACGGTGATCGGCCCGCTGATCGGCGGTTTTCTGGTGCAGCACGCCTCCTGGCGCTGGATCTTCTATATCAACCTGCCGCTCGGCCTGTTCGCGCTGCTGGTGATCGGCGCGGTATTCCACAGCAGCAATAAACGCAGCCAGCATCAGATTGACTGGCTGGGGGCGATTTACCTCAGCATGGCGCTGTTGTGCATCATTCTGTTTACCTCGGAAGGGGGCAGCGTCCACGCGTGGAATGACCCGCAGCTGTGGTGCATTCTGGCCTTCGGCATCGTGGGGATCATCGGCTTTATTTACGAAGAGCGGCTGGCTGCCGAGCCGATTATTCCGCTGGCGCTGTTCCGCAACCGCAGCTTCCTGCTGTGCAGCCTGATCGGCTTCGTCATCGGCATGTCGCTGTTCGGGTCAGTCACCTTCCTGCCGCTCTATCTGCAGGTGGTGAAGGAGGCGACGCCCACCGAGGCCGGGCTGCAGCTGATCCCCCTGATGGGCGGCCTGCTGCTGACCTCGATTATCAGCGGGCGGATTATCAGCCGTACCGGTAAATATCGCCTGTTCCCCATCCTCGGCACCCTGCTCGGCGTGACCGGCATGGTACTGCTGACCCGCATCACCATTCACTCGCCGCTGTGGCAGCTGTACCTGTTTACCGGTGTGCTGGGAGCGGGTCTGGGGCTGGTGATGCAGGTGCTGGTCCTGGCGGTGCAGAACGCGATGCCAGCGCAGATGTACGGCGTCGCCACCTCCGGCGTGACCCTGTTCCGCTCGATTGGTGGCTCCATCGGCGTGGCGCTGTTTGGCGCGGTGTTCACGCACGTGCTGCAGAGCAACCTGCAAAAGCTGTTGCCGGAAGGCGCGGTGCTGCCGCCGGGAATGAATCCAGTGGCGGTTCAGCACCTGCCCGCGGATATCCGCCTCGACTACCTCGACGCCTTCGGCGCGGCGATCCACGCGGCGTTCCTGATGGCGGCCTGCATTATGGCGGTGGCGTTTGTCCTCTCCTGGCTGTTAAAGGAGGCACCGCTGAAGACCGCGACGCATTAAGCGGCCCCGGCGATGCGCAGCAGTGCCTGACGCAGCGCCGGCGCGGCAAAATCGATAAATTTCCGCAGCTTAAGCGGCGCCAGATCCCGCGCGGTATACAGCAAATGGACCGGCGCCGGATCCGGCTCGACGTTTTCCAGCAGCAGACGGAGCTCCCCGTGGCGCAGGCCATCCAGCGCCTGATAATGCAGTAAGCGGGCCACCCCCACCCCCAGCCGCGCGGCATCGGCGGCGCTCTCTGGCGTGGTGACGGATAGCACCGGCGGCAGGTTAATCAGCTGGTCCTCGCGCTCAGCGGCGCGAAAGCGCCAGCCGCGATAGGGCATCGGCGATTCAATGCGGATGATCGGCAACGCCGCCAGATCGCGCGGCCGCTGCGGCTCGCCGTATTTCGCCAGCAGCGCCGGATGGGCGCAGGCCACAATCCGCATGGTGCCGAGGCGGGTGGCCACCATGCTGCTGTCCGCCAGGTCGCCAATCCGCACCGCCAGATCGACATGGTCGCTCACCAGGTCGGCATTGCGATCGCTGAGCAGCAAACGGACGCGAATTTGCGGGTAGCGGGCGATAAATTCACTGATTACCGGAAGAACGTGCTGGCGTCCAAACATCGTTGGCGCGGAGATCACCAGCTCGCCTTTTGGCTCCTGATATTCGCCCGTCGCCTGGCGTTCGGCGTTTTCCACCTCCTCAAGGATCCGCCGGGCGGCAGCGACATAATCGACCCCGGCGTCGGTGAGCGTCAGTTTGCGGGTGGTTCGCGCCAGCAGGCGCACGCCCAGCGCGCTCTCCAGTTCACCAATATGGCGGCTGACGGTGGTCAACGGCATATTCAGCGCCCGCGCCGCCGCCGACATGCTCCCCAGCTCGGTCACTTTTACCAGCAGCGCCATCGCGCTTAATCGATCCATTATTCTCCCGTTTTTCGGAAAGATGATTGCCACTTTACCCGTATTATCATTCTTCACAGTACAGTCCATGATGGCGCCAGACAACAGGAGGCGCTATGGCAGCAACCTTTCTCGATATCGCCATCACCCCGGACGTGATGGATGTGCAGCATGAAATGGGCAGCGACTCGCTGTGGCAAACGCCGCACAGTCGCCGCCAGGCCGACCGCTTCGGCGACAGCGAAGCGGGGATGATCGCCACCCGCGACAGCTTTTATCTGGCGACGGTGTCGCAGAGCGGCTGGCCCTACATTCAGCATCGCGGCGGCCCGCCGGGGTTTCTGCATCTGCTGGATGACACTACCCTGGCGATGGCCGATTTCGGCGGTAACCGCCAGTACATCACTACCGGCAATCTGCGCGGCAGCGACCGGGCCTGCCTGTTTTTGATGGATTATCCGCGCCGTGCCAGGCTGAAAATCTACGCCACCGTCGAGGTCCTGGCGGCAGAGGACCATCCGCAGCTGCTGGCGCAGGTGGCGCCGGCCAACTATCGCGCCCGCATTGAACGTCTGTTTCTTTTTCATTTACAGGCGTTTGACTGGAACTGCCCGCAGCACATTACGCCGCGCTACAGCGCGCAGCAGGTGGCGGAGTACAGCCAGAACCTGCAGCAACGTATTCATGACCTGGAGCAGGAGAATCAGCGCCTGCAGCAGCAATTATCCTCAAAAGGAGACTCCTGATGAATGAGCAACGTCCCCCGTTACCGCCGTTTACCCGCGACAGCGCTATCCAGAAGGTCCGCGCCGCGGAAGATGGCTGGAACAGTCGCGATGCCGAAAAAGTCGCTCTGGCCTACACCGTGGATAGCGAATGGCGCAACCGCAGCGAATTTGTCCACGGCAGGGGGCAAATTGTTGAGTTCCTGCAGCGAAAATGGCGCAAGGAGCAGCAATACCGGCTGATTAAGGAGCTGTGGGCATGGCAGGAGAATCGCATTGCCGTGCGCTTCGCCTACGAGTGGTGCGACGACAGCGGCAACTGGTTTCGCTCGTATGGCAATGAGAACTGGGAGTTTGATAAGCACGGACTGATGCAGACGCGTTACGCCTGCATCAACGATCTGCCGATCGCCGAAAGCGAGCGCCTGTTCCACTGGCCGCAGGGGCGCCGCCCGGACGATCATCCGGGGCTAAGCGAATTGGGACTGTAAACAGGCGCGCGACGACGGGTTAATCGGCTTTCGGGAAGTCGACCACCGTGTCGTTAACCCGGTTCACCATGTTGGTGAACAGGATGGCGCTGACGGCGCTGATGATCTCAATCACCTGCTGGTCGCTAAAACCGGCGTTGCGCAGCGCGGCGACGTCGGCTTCCGGCAGCGTACCGGTGGTGGTCACCAGGGTCTGCGCGAATTTCACCAGCGCATCAAGCTGCGCCTCTTCCGTATACTCCCCGCGGCGCAGGGCGTGGATTTGTTCGCTGCTGAAGCCGGCTTTTTTCGCCATCAGGGTATGCGCGGCCAGACAGTAGTCACAGCCGGTGGCTTCGCTGACCGACAGGTTAATCGCCTCCAGCTGTTGGGCGCTGAGGCTGCCTTTATGGAGCATCGCATTGTGCGCCAGCGCCTGCTGCAGTGCTGCCGGCGAGTGGCCGCCGATGGTGAGATAGGCGTTCGGCACTTTGCCCATCGCTTTTTTGATCCCGGCGAAAATATCGGCGGCTTTGCCGGTGGCGTCTTGTTCACGGATATCTGCTAAACGGCTCATGGTTAACTCCTGTTGTTATCGAGGGTGTGTTGGCAATGGGGTCATCTTAGGCGCTTGCCGCATGCTAGACTGGCGGTCTTCGTCTCACCTTTTTGTCTTATCGTCTCAGGAGAAGCATGGACAGTCTCAGTCATCTGCTGGCGCTGCTGGCGCCGCGCTGCGAAGTGAACCTGCACTGTCGCTTCGGCGGCCGCTGGCAGGCCGGGCACCAGCAAATGCGCAGCGGCGTGGTGCCCTGGCACGTGGTGCTGCGCGGCGAGGGGCGGCTCAACGTCGGCGGCCAGACTCATCACCTGCGCGCGGGAGATGTGGTCCTCCTGCCGCACGGTTCGCCGCATCTGATGGAGAGCCTGGTGGAGTGGGGCCAGGTGCTGCCGGTAGCGCACCGGTTTAACGGCACGGTGACGGAAATGCGCGCCGGCCCGGCGGAGGGGGCGCTGGAGATGCTGTGCGGCGAATTCTATTTTGGTCCGCACGTCAGCTGGCTGTTCAGTGAAGCATCGACGCTGATCCATCTCCATACCGATGCGCGTGAAGACTGCCCGGAGCTGGACGCGCTGCTTAATATACTGGTGCGCGAGAGCCTGGCGCAGCGTCCCGGCGGCAGCGCTATCGTGCGTAGCCTCGGCGATACGCTGCTGGTGCTCCTGCTGCGCATGCTGCTTGGCGAGCAACAGCCGCCCGGCGGACTGCTGCGTCTGATGAGCGATGAACGCCTGATGCCGGCGGTGCTGGCGGTGATGGCGACCCCGGAGCAGCCGTGGACGCTGGAAACCATGGCCGCCCGTGCCTTTCTTTCGCGGGCCACCTTTGCCCGTCATTTTGCCCGCGTCTATCACCTGACGCCGCAGGCGTGGCTGTCGCAGCTGCGAATGGCGCTGGCCGCCCGGCTGCTGCGCCTGGAGCGTCAGACCAACCTCGAGGTCATTGCCGAACGCTGCGGCTTTCAGTCGCTGGCGTCCTTCTCGAAGCGCTTCAAAATGCGCTATGGCGTGACGCCGGGCGAGTGGCGACGGGGCTAGCGCCTCGCGTTTCGCGAAGATGATTTTATTTCCAGTTGCGTGGTTTGCTGTTTATTACCCGACCCGAAAGTCGCTATAGTTTTGCACGAAAAAAACAATGACAGTCAGGACAGACAGGGTGAAGAGGATGAGATTACGTTTACGGGCCGCCGCCGCAGTGATGCTGGCGGGTCTGGCGCTGGTCGGCTGCGACCAAAAGGGTAATGAAGCGAAGCACATTAAGGTCGGTGTGATTAACGGCGCCGAGCAGGATGTGGCGGAAGTGGCGAAGAAGGTGGCCAAAGAGAAGTACGGTCTGGACGTCGAACTGGTGGGATTCAGCGGCTCGCTGCTGCCTAACGAATCGACCAATGCCGGCGATCTGGACGCCAACGTCTTCCAGCATCGGCCTTTCCTTGAGCAGGACAACAAAGCGCATAACTATCATCTGGTGGCGGTCGGCAATACCTTCGTCTTCCCGATGGCCGGCTATTCGCGCAAGATCAAGTCAGTCGCCGAACTGAAAGACGGCGCGACGATCGCTATCCCCAACGATCCGACCAATCTCGGGCGGGCGCTGCTGCTGCTGCAAAAAGAGAAGCTGATTACCCTCAAAGCCGGGACCGGCCTGCTGCCGACGGCGGTGGATATCACCGATAACCCGCGTAACCTGAAAATTATGGAGCTGGAAGGGGCGCAACTGCCGCGCGTGCTCGACGATCCCAAAGTCGACGTGGCTATCATCAGCACCACCTACCTGCAGCAAACCGGGCTGTCGCCGGTTCGTGACGGCATCTTTATCGAAGATAAAAACTCGCCCTACGTGAACATCATCGTGACCCGGGAAGACAATAAAGACGCGGAAAACGTGAGGGAGTTTATGCAGTCGTACCAGTCGCCGGAGGTGGCGAAGGCGGCAGAGACTATCTTCAACGGCGGCGCGGTGCCGGGCTGGTAAGCCTACACACAGGGAGAGGCGCGTATGGTACGTCAACGGCAGGCTGACCTGCTGCTGATTGCCGCGACGGTGATTGCCGCCTGCGGCTGGATTTTTTCCCGCGAGGCGATCGCCGGCATGCCGGTATTCGCGTTCCTTGGGCTGCGCTTTTTCTTCGCCGCGCTGCTTCTGCTGCCGTTCTGCCGCGGTTTTCGCCCGCAAAAGCAGCACTGGCCCAAACTCATCATCAGCGGACTCTGGTTTGCGCTCAACCTCTGCCTGTGGATCTATTCGGTCTCCACGACGGCGTCGCTCGGCGAAGGGGCGTTTATCATGAGCCTGTCGATGATGTTCGTCCCGCTGACCGCGTGGGTGATGATGAAGGTGCGCCCGCCGCGCGCCTGGTGGGAGTGCCGTTCGCGGTGGTAGGCCTGGGGCTGCTCAGTCTGCATATGCCGATAGCCTTCCACCCCAGCCAGGGCTGGTTTTTGCTGACGGCGCTGGTGCAGTCGATCTGGTTCTGTTACACCAGCCGCTGCGCGCGTGAAGTACCGCTGATCCCCCTGACCACCGTGCAGCTGGCGATCACCGGTATCGTCGGGTTGACCATCTCCGCTGCCGTTGAACGCTGGGACCAGCCGATGACCCTGCCGACTCTCGGCTGGCTGGTGGCCAGCATTGTCATCGCCACCAGCCTGCGCTTCGGTCTGCAGATGAAGGGGCAGAAGTACGCGGCGGTGGCCAGCGCGGCGATCATCATGGTGCTCGAACCGCTGCTGACGGTCATTGCCGCCGCGCTATGGTACGGCGAACAGCTGCCGCTGCAGAAGATTATCGGCGGCGTGCTGATCCTGGTGGCCCAGCTGTGGTTCCGCTGGCGGATGCTTAAGCCGTAAGCGGGCCGCTTCGCCGCTGCGCCATCAGCTGCAGCAGCGGCACCAGCGACAGCCCGTCCGGCATTTCGCCGCGGGCGATCAGCTGGTTTATCTCCTCGAAGGTAAACCAGCCGGTCTCCATCACCTCATCCTGATCTGCATCCATTCCCACCCAGCGTAAGTCGGTAGCCAGCCAGGTGATAAACAGCTGATCGCTGCTGCCGTAGGAGGGGTTGAAGCGAATGATCTCCTCGACGCGTTGCGCCTGCCAGCCGGTCTCTTCCCGCAGCTCGCGCAGCGCGGCGACCGCCGGGTCTTCCCCTTCATCGACGCCGCCAGAGGGAATCGCCCACACCACCTGATCGATCAGATAGCGGTAGTGGCGAATCAGCAGTACTTTCTCATCCTGGATAGCCACAATCCCCACCGCCGGGCGCGGGTAATGAATGGAATAAAAGTCGCGGCGCTCGCCGGAGGCGACATCAATACCCACCTTACACATGCTGAACCACGGCGTCTCGGCGATGACCTGCGGGTCGTGCATATCGGCGGCGGTCAGTTTCTTTTTCATCCTGCCACTCCTGTCAAAAATTGAGCCTTAAGAACAACATAGCCGGAGGCGGATGGCAACCGCTGCAGGTTGGCCCGATTCCATCGATCATTGCCCAAATGCCCCTGTTGAGCCAGGTGCGGACTCAGTACGATGTTCGTCAGATGACCCCACTGAGGAACACCAACATGAACATCACCCACATCCGTAATGCGACCCAGAGGATTGACTACGCCGGGAAAAGATTTCTCATCGACCCGATGCTGGCTGACAAGGGCGCCTGGCCAGGTTTTCCTGGCACTGCGCGCAGCGAGCTGCGCAATCCGCTGGTTGAGCTACCGTTTTCCCGCGATAAAATTATCGATGTTGATGCGGTGATCGTCACCCATACCCATGACGATCACTGGGACGCGGCGGCGATCGCCGCGATCCCGAAAACCCTACCGGTGTTCGTCCAGCATGAGGCCGACGCCGCGCTGCTGCGCAGCCAGGGATTTCAGGATCTGCGCCTGCTGTCGGCAGACAGCGAATTTGCCGGCGTGCGCCTGCAGAAAACCACCTCCGGCCAACACGGCAGCGACCGGACCTACGCGGTGCCGGCGATGGCTGAGCGCCTGGGAGAAGCCTGCGGCGTGGTGTTTCGCCATCCGCAGGAGAAGACGCTGTGGCTGATGGGGGATACCATCTGGCGTGATGACATTGCAGCCGACCTGCTGAAGCTGCGCCCGGACGTGGTGGTGTTGAACGCCGGCTACGCCCACGTCATCGGCTTTGGCCCGATAATCATGGGCAAGGAAGATCTCCTGAACGTGCACTTCGCCCTGCCGGAAGCGAAAATCATGGCTATCCACCTCGAGGCGGTCAACCACTGTCTGGTGAGCCGGGAAGAGATGCGCCAGTATGCGCTGGATAATCAGATTGCCGATGTGGTGAGTATCCCGCAGGATGGGGAAACCGTGGTTTATTAACATGCGCAAGGGGAAAGGACGATGAAACTCACCGACGTGGCGATTGTCGCTGTAGAGGGCTTTAGCCCGTTTCACTACGCCGTCCCCTGCATGCTGTTTGGCGATTCGGTCTCTGAAATCAAACGCTTTAATCTGCACATTTGCGCCGAGCGGCCGGGGCTGCTGCGCGCCCGCGATGGTTTTGCGCTGTACGCCACCGGCGATTTCGCCGCGCTGGAACAGGCGGATATCGTGGTGGTGCCTTACTGGGGCGAGGTCGATCGGCGTCCGCCGCAGGCGCTGCTTGATAGCCTGGTGCGGGCGCGGGATAACGGCGCGGAGATTGTCGGCCTGTGTCTCGGCGCGTTTGTCCTCGGCTACGCCGGGCTGCTGGACGGCAGGCGAGCGGCGACCCACTGGGAGTTCGAGCAGGATTTCCAGCGCCTGTTTCCGCAGGTGCAGCTGGATATCAATGCCCTGTATGTCGATGACCAGCGGGTGATCACCTCGGCGGGCACCGCGGCGGCGCTGGACTGTTGCCTGTACCTCATCCGCCAGCGTTTCGGCAGCCTCGCGGCCAACCAGATCGCCCGGCGGATGATTGTTTCGCCGCACCGCGAAGGCGGCCAGGCGCAGTTTATCGCCCAGCCGGTGCCGAAAAACACCCGCGATGCGCGAATCAACTGCCTGCTGGATTATCTGCAGCAGCATATTGCCGAGCCGCACAGTCTCGATTCGCTGGCCCGGGTGGTGGCGATGAGCCGCCGTACCCTGACCCGCCACTTCGCCAGGGCGACCGGGATGAGCATTACCGACTGGCTGACCGCCGAACGTCTGCGCCGCAGCCAGAGTCTGCTTGAGGCGGGCGATCTGCCGGTCGAGCAGGTGGCGGAGGCGGTGGGCTATCTTTCAGCGGTCACCTGGCGCCAGCAGTTTAAGGCGCGCTTTGGCGTCAGCCCGACGGAGTGGCGGCGCACCTTTCGTCGCGGCGCTTAGCCGGCGAGGGTCGCACTGTCGATCACGAAGCGGTATTTCACGTCACCCTTGACCATTCTTTCCCAGGCTTCGTTGATCTCATCGCCGCGGATCAGCTCGATATCGGCGACGATGCCGTGTTCGGCGCAGAAGTCGAGCATCTCCTGAGTTTCCGGAATACCGCCGATCATCGAGCCGGCAATCGACCGGCGGCGGAAGATCAGATTGAACACTTCCGGCGACGGATGCGGCGTGGCCGGAGCGCCTACGAGGGTCATGGTGCCATCGCGTTTCAGCAGCGTGGTGAAGGCATCGAGATTGTGCGGCGCCGCCACGGTGTTGAGGATAAAATCGAAGCTTTTGACGTGGGCCGCCATTTCGTCGTCGTTGCGCGACACCACCACGTCATCGGCGCCCAGCGCTCTGGCCGCATTACGCTTGGATTCGGAGGTGGTAAAGGCCACCACGTGGGCCCCCATGGCGTGGGCCAACTTGATCCCCATATGCCCGAGGCCGCCGATGCCGACCACGCCGACTTTTTTACCCGGCCCGACGTGCCAGTGGCGCAGCGGCGAGTATGTCGTGATCCCGGCGCACAGCAGCGGCGCGACGGCGGCCAGCTGCGCTTCGGGATGGGTTATCCGCAGCACGTAGTGTTCTTTGACCACAATCTGCTGGGAATAGCCGCCCAGCGTGTGGCCCGGTGCATCCTGGGTCGGGCCGTTATAGGTCAGCACCATGTGGTCGCAGTAGTTTTCCAGCCCTTCAGCGCACTCTTCGCACTGTTGGCAGCTATCGACCATGCAGCCGACGCCCACCAGATCGCCGACGGCGTAGCGCGAGACGGCGTTGCCGACCGCGGTCACCCGACCCACAATTTCATGCCCCGGCACGCAGGGATAGAGCGTTCCCGCCCATTCCGAACGCGCCTGGTGGAGATCGGAGTGGCAGACGCCGCAGTAAGCGATGGCGATCTGTACATCCTGTGGCCCCGGCTCGCGGCGGGTGATGGCCATTGATTCCAGCGGCTGGCTGGCGGAGTAGGTACCAATAGCGTTGATCAGCATAGCGAAACCTCTTCTTGATGAATGGACTCAATAGAACGGGAGGGGAAAGCGGGTGGTCAGTGGCATCGATAAGCGTAGCCTGGACTGGCCGAGATGCGAGGGGGAAAGCGGTTGAGAAACCCTCAGGCGCGGCGTTAGCCAGCGCAGTAAATAATAAGGTGGCCTTATCTTTATCGCCGCTAAGCCTTATAGGTATTTACGGCAAATAGTATTATTTATTCCTGTAGAATAAAGATAAATAGTTATTGCAGATAATGATGCTTACACTCTTTTTATCCCCGTAACGTCTTGTCTTTTATTCGTTATTTCACCTGTTGATACTATGATTCTCAACGAATCACTTTTTCAACCTGACCGATGGCATAAAACCATGTCGATACCTGCAGCCAGCCTCTCTACCGACCAGGCGTTACCGTCTTTTTATTACGGAAGACAGACAAAGCCGTTATTCGCGGTGGAATCCCTGTTATCTGCGTTCCTGCCCGCCAGCTCACCCTTTGCGCTGCCGCGATCGACCTATTATCGTTTTCCGCCGACCCAGGCTGAATCCGGATTAATTCTGCTCGAAGAGGGAATTGCCTCGCTATGCCATGCGGAAAACAACATGGTGATATCAACGATATTTTCCCCTTCGCTATTGGGATTAATCGATGGTTACGGCGTCTTTAACGGTATTCCGGAAAAACACCAGTGCTCTCTGTTTGCTGAGACAGATTTGCGCGGACGCTGGATAGCGCATCATGCTGCAGTCGAGATCCTGAATGAGAACAACCTGTGGCAGGAGATGGCCCATGTTCTGGCGCAGCGGCTGATGGTGTTGAGCATGCGTTCGCAGGAGATGATGGGGGTGGATTCTTATCTGATGGTGCGAACCCTGCTAACAGAGCTGGCGGACTATCCGGAGGCATATCGTCGCCAAATCAACGTCCTGAGCTTTATTCAGCGCCGTACCAACTTGTCGCGTAGCCGCATTATGTCGATTCTGTCGGAGCTGCGTAAAGGCGACTATATTACGATCCATCGCGGTGTGCTGAGGACCATCGCTCACCCGCTTCCCGCCCACTTTTAAGCCCGTGCGGCGGAGGGGCGTGATTTTCCCACCCCTCGTGAATCGAACCTGCTAAGGCTCAATCGCCGTCAGGTAGTCCAGCCGCAGCGGCTCAGCCAGCAGGGACTCCATCTGCGTCATAAACGCCTGAAAATAGGGCATCGCGACATGCGCATCGAGGGCGTCCTGTCCCTGCCACGCCTCGCGCATATAGAAGGTGTCCGGCGCGTCGCGCAGCTGAAACAGGGCGTAGTCGAGGTTGCCCGGCTCCTGTCTTGTCGGCAGGAGCAGCGCCTGCAGGGCCTGGCGCAGGGCGTCCGTCTGGCCCGGTTTCGCCTTGAGCACGGCGATAAGCGATATCATCTTAAAACCCCTCCAGCACAATCTTGCCGACGGCACGCCCGGTTTCCAGCTGGCGATGCGCTTTCTGCAGATTGGTGGCGGTGATGGCGCCGTAGTGTTCGCCGAGGGTGGTTTTGATCGTGTGGCTGTCGATCAGCGCCGCCACGCGGGTGAGCAACTGATGCTGGGCGATCATATCATCCGTCTCAAACATTGAACGGGTGAACATAAATTCCCAGTGCAGGGACAGGCTTTTCGCTTTCAGCGGCACCACGTCCAGGGTCTCCGGGTCATCAATCAGCGCCAGCTTGCCCTGCGGGGCGAGGGCGTCGATCAGCGCGTTGAAGTGCTGCTCGGTGTTGGTCAGGCTGGCGACATGGGTCACCGCGCTGATGCCAATGCGCGCCAGCTCGTCGGCGAGCGGCTTGCTGTGATCGATCACATGGTGCGCGCCCGCCTCGCGGACCCACTGCTGGCTCTCCGGACGCGAGGCGGTGCCGATCACCGTCATGGCGGTCAGTTTGCTGGCCAGCTGGGTCAGGATTGACCCCACGCCGCCCGCCGCGCCGACGATCAGCAGCGTGTCGCCCGCATTGCCGCCTTCCTTAACGCCGAGACGGTGAAACAGCAGCTCCCAGGCGGTGATCGCCGTCAACGGCAGCGCGGCGGCAGCGGCGTTATCGAGGGTGCGCGGTTTGTGCGCCACCAGGCGCTCGTCCACCAGCTGATATTCACTGTTGCTGCCGGCCCGGCCCAGCGCGCCGGCGTACCAGACCTCATCACC
>OKER01000271.1_pt1 | contig 13354 bp, 10 predicted proteins | sample 1610031 | NCBI WGS metagenome assembly OKER01 (sample SAMN04436611, study PRJEB24849) | human gut metagenome | biome: human gut; feature: NICU; material: stool | host: Homo sapiens | place: USA: Saint Louis, MO | collected 2009-12-31
GCCATCGCCGAGCCCTTCTCCGGCAACAACCCCTTCTGACCGTCAGCTCAGCGCCAGCAGCTGGCGGGTATATTCGTGCCGGGGTGCGCTGAAGACGGACTGGCACTCGCCCTGTTCAACCACCTCTCCCTGACGCAGCACCATCACCTGATGACACAGCGCCCGCACTACTCGTAAATCATGACTGATAAAAATATAGGCCAGCTGATGCTTTTGCTGTAACGCTTTCAGCAGGTGCAGGATCTGCGCCTGAACGGTTTTATCCAGTGATGAGGTCGGCTCGTCGAGGACGATCAGCTGCGGCTTGACGATCAACGCTCTGGCGATGGCAATACGCTGCCGCTGGCCACCGGAGAAGGCTGCCGGGTAGCGCTGGCGGCTGGCCGGGTCGAGCCCAACCTCCTGCATGGCGAGGATCACTGCCTGTTCGCGTTCGGCTGCCGTCAGCGTCGGCTGGTGGACGCGCAAGCCTTCCTCAATGATCTGCTGCGCCGTCAGGCGCGGATTGAGCGACGAGTTCGGATCCTGAAAAACCACCTGCATTTGTCGGCGCAGCGGCAGCAGCTGTCGGCGGTTACGCCCCTGAATCGGCTGGCCGGCAAAGGTTATCCTGCCCTCGGATGAGATCAGGCGCAGCAGCGCCAGACCGGTGGTGCTTTTTCCCGATCCCGATTCGCCCACCAGCCCCAGCGTCTCGCCGGCGCGTAGCTGAAAACTGAGGCTGTTGACCACCCGATGGTGATCGACCACCCGGCGCAGGATCCCTTTGCGAACAGGAAATGCCACGTTTAAATCGTCCGCCTGCAGCAGCACCGGGGCATCGACGGCCAGCGGCACCGGCTCACCGTCTGGTTCGCTATCCAGCAGGCGTTGGGTGTAGGGATGCGCCGGCGCGCTGAACAGCGCCCGACAGTCATTTTGTTCCACACAGCGGCCGTTCTGCATCACCGCTACCCGATCAGCCAGCTGACGGACAATGCTCAGGTTATGGGTGATAAACAGCAACCCCATGTTCAGCTCCCGCTTTAGCTCGCGCAGCAGCTGCAGGATCTGCGCCTGCACTGACACGTCCAGGGCGGTGGTCGGTTCGTCGGCGATCAGCAACTCCGGGCGCGTCAGCAGCGCCATGGCGATCATCACCCGCTGGCGCTCGCCGCCGGAGAGCTGATGCGGATAGTCCGCCAGCCGCCGCGGCGCCTGACGGATCCCGACGCGCTCCAGGCAGTCGAGGATCTCCCCGCGCGCCGCCTCTTTGCGCATTCCCCGGTGTAACGACAGCACCTCATAGAGCTGTTTTTCCAGGGTATGCAGGGGGTTGAGCGACACCATTGGCTCCTGAAAGATCATCGCGATCCGGTTGCCGCGCACGCCGCGCAGGGTCGACTCCTCAGCATGCAGCAGCCGCTGGGGTAGCTGGCCGGCGGGGTGGGGAGCAGCCGCAGCACCGACAGCGCGGAGATGCTTTTTCCTGAGCCGGATTCGCCCACCAGCGCCAGCGTCTCACCAACTGCCACCTCGAGCGACAGATTGTGCACCACGGTCTGCGTCTCGCCCTGCTGGCGAAAGGCAATAGAGAGATTGTCGATAGCTAACAGCGGGTGGGTCATATTACACCGCCTTACTTGGGTCAAAGGCGTCGCGAACCGCTTCACCGATAAAAATCAGTAGCGTCAGCAGTACGGCGACGGAGAGAAACGCGGCAATGCCCAGCCAGGGCGCCTGCAGGTTGTTTTTTCCCTGCAGCAGCAGCTCGCCGAGAGAGGGGGAGCCAAGCGGCAGACCGAAGCCGAGAAAATCCAGCGACGTCAGGGTGGTAATGGAGCTGCACAGGATAAAAGGCAGGAAGGTGAGGGTCGCCACCATTGCGTTAGGCAACATATGCCGCAGGATGATCTGCCGGTCACTGACCCCTAGCGCCTGCGCCGCCCGGATGTAGTCGTAGTTGCGGGTGCGAAGAAATTCAGCGCGCACCACGCCCACCAGCGTCATCCAGCCAAAAAGGACGGTGATCGCCAGCAACCACCAGAAGCCCGGCTGCACGACGCTGGAGAGCAGGATGATCAGAAACAGGGTCGGCATCCCTGACCAGACTTCAATAAAGCGCTGGCCCCAGAGGTCGATTTTGCCGCCATAGTACCCCTGTATCGCCCCGGCCAGCACCCCCAGCACACTGGAGAACAGCGTCAGCAGCAGACCGAAGAGCACCGAGATGCGCGTACCATAGAGGATCCGCGCCAGCACATCGCCGCCGTTGGCGTCGGTGCCAAGCCAGTTGCTGGCCGAGGGCGGTGACGGAAAGGGGACGGTGCTGGCAAAATTAATCGTCGTGGCGCCGAAGCGCACCGGCGGCCATAGCGCCCAGCCGTGGGTGGACAGCTGGTGCTGCAGCCAGGGATCCTGATAGTCGGCGGCGGTAGCGAACGCGCCGCCAAAGGTTTGCTCGGTGTAGTTTTTTAACACCGGAACGTACAGCTGGCCCCGGTACTGCACCAGCAGCGGGCGATCGTTGGCCAGCAGCTCGGCGCCGAGGCTGCAGAAGAAGAGAATTAAAAACAGCCACAGCGACCAGTAGCCGCGACGGTTGTGACGAAAGCGCGCCCAGCGGGCCTGATTAACGGGACTGAAGAAAGACATTAGCGGCCCTCAAAATCAATGCGCGGGTCGACCAGCGTATAGCTGATATCGCTGACGATATTCAGCAGCAGGCCAATCAGAGTGAAAATATAGAGCGTGCCGAACATCACCGGATAGTCGCGGGAGACCGTCGCTTCATAGCCCAGCAGACCCAGGCCGTTCAGCGAGAACATCACTTCGATCAGCAGCGAACCGGTAAAGAACATACTAATAAAGGTGGCCGGGAAGCCGGCGATCACCAGCAGCATGGCGTTGCGGAACACATGTCCCCAGAGGATCTGTTTCTCACCGACGCCTTTGGCGCGGGCGGTGACCACATACTGTTTGCGGATCTCGTCGAGGAAGCTGTTTTTGGTCAGCATGGTCAGGGCGGCAAAGCCGCCGATCACCGTCGCCAGCACCGGCAGGGTGATGTGCCACAGGTAGTCGAGGATTTTCTGATACCAGGGAAGGGTGTCGAAGTTCGGTGAGACCAGACCGCGCAGCGGGAAGAGGTCGAAATAGCTGCCGCCGGCAAAAATCACGATCAGCAGGATGGCGAACAGAAAGGCGGGGATCGCATAGCCAATAATAATCAGCGTACTGCTCCAGATATCAAAGCGGCTGCCGTTGCTGACCGCTTTGCGAATACCCAGCGGAATGGAAACCAGGTAGATAATCAGCGTACTCCACAGTCCGAGGCTCACCGAGACCGGCAGGCTGTCTTTAATCAGCTGCAGTACTGAGGCGCTGCGAAACAGGCTGTCGCCAAAATCAAAGCGCAGATAATCGCCCAGCATCTTCAGGTAACGCTCGTGCAGCGGCTTGTCAAAGCCGTAGCGGTGGGTGATCTCGGCGATGACTTCCGGATCAAGGCCCCGCCCACCGCGATAGTGCCCCTCGCTGATGTTCCCTGCGCCGGTGCGGGCATGGCTGGCGCCCATCCCGCCGTCGCCGGCACCCGGCATCCCGCCGTGCTGACCAAATTCGATGGCGGCGATGGCCTGATCGACCGGGCCGCCGGGTGCGATTTGCACAATAAAAAAGTTAATGGTGATGATGGCCCACAGGGTGGGGATCACTAACAGCAAACGGCGGATCAGGTAGCTGCCCATGGGATGTCCTTAACGTCTGTCCGCGGGGAGGGTGGCCGCTTTGTTCACGTCGTACCACCAGGTATCGAGCCCGGAGGAATAAATGGGGCGGGTCTCGGGGAAAGAGAACTTATTCCACCACGCGGTGCGGTCCTGCGCCATATACCACATCGGCAGCATGTAGTTATTCCAGGTGAGCACGCGGTCCAGCGCTCGACCGAGGGGGATCAGTTTCTGCTTATTGCCCTGCCACTGCAGGATCTGCGCAATCAGCTTATCCACTACCGGGCTTTGTACCCCCGGTGCGTTATAGCTGGAGTGAATATAGTCTGAGGCCCAGGAGATTTGCAGGTCGGTGCCGGGCCAGGGCATGGCACGCCACAGGCTCGGCATCATGTCGTAATCACGGCTGCGGCGACGGTTGCTGTACTGCGAGTTATCAACCTGACGAATATCCATGACGATCCCCAGGCGCTGCAGGTTGTGCTGAAACGGCAGCACCCAGCGGTCATTGCCACCGGCTGGCATCAGCAGTTCAAAGCGCAGCGGCTTGCCGGTGGCGGCGTTGACCCGGCGCTGGTTTTTTACCGTCCAACCCGCCGCATTGAGCAGGGCATCGGCTTTGAGTAAGTTGTCGCGGTCGAAACCATCGCCGCGGGAGACCGGCGGCTGGTAAACCTGGCTGAAGACCTCCGGGGGCAGTTCGTTTTTCATCGGCGTCAGCAGGGCCAGCTCGGCGGCGTCGGGCAGGCTGCGGGCGGCATATTCGGTGTTCTGGAAATAGCTGTTGGCGCGCTGATAGGCGCTGTAAAACAGCGCCTTGTTCATCCATTCAAAATCGAACGCCAGGGTAATGGCCTCCCGCACCCGGCGATCGGCAAAAACCGGGCGCTGAATATTGAACGCCAGCCACTGGGTATCCTGCGCCGAGGTATTTGTATGCTCATCTTTAATAATGTAGCCGCGGCTGAAGTTGCGACCGACGTAGCGGGTAGCCCAGTTTTTGGCGACGGTCTCTTCCCGGCGATCGACGGCTCCCGCTTTAAAGGCTTCGAAAGCGACATTGTCGTCGAGATAATAGTCATAGCGCAGCGTATCGAAATTCCAGCGACCCCGGTTGACCGGCAGGTCGGCCGCCCAGTAGTCGGCGACGCGTGAATAGGTAATGTATTGCCCCATTCGCCAGGCGCTGATGCGGTATGGCCCGCTGGCCAGCGGCGGCTTCGACAGCGGGTCGCTGAGTTTGTGCTGGCGCCAGAACGACTCAGGCATCACCGGCAGGCTCAGCAGACTCAGCATGTTCTCTTTGCCGGGCTGGCCGAGGTCGATTCGTACGGTCAACGGGGCGATGGCCTTAACGGTGGTGCCTTTATAAAACAAACGGAACTGTGGCACCCCTTCGGTCATAAACTTGTTGAAGGTAAATGCAACGTCCCGGGCGGTGATTGGCGTGCCGTCATGGAAGCGGGCGTGCGGGTTGAGAGCGATCTCCATCCAGGAATAGTCCTCGGCATAGCGCGCCCGCTCGGCAATCAGCGGGTAGTAGCTGCCGGGCTCATCATCCGAGGTGGTGAACAGGGTATCGTAGAGCGCCTCAGTGCGCACGGCGGGATTGCCGCGCAGTGCGTAGCGGTTGAAGTTATCAAAGGTGCCGATCGCCGCCAGGGTGAGGGTGCCGCCTTTCGGCGCCTCAGGATTGACATAATCAAAATGGCTGAAGCTGGCGGCGTATTTGGGTTCACCGATAATCGCAAAGGCGACGCTTTCTTTTATTGTTTGCGCCTTAGCGCTAAGGCTAAACAGAGCAAGCAGAATTAAAAAGAGGCGCGCATACATAGGCGGCAGAATACCTTGTCACGGTCAGCCCCCATAGCCGACCTCTGTTCCCGCATCATATGTGAGACTTAGCGCGTTGTGAAATAATTCGCAGGTTCATCATGCGCGGCGACCAGCGCCTCCAGCGATAGCGGACGGCTTATCCAGTACCCTTGCAGGAAATTGACACCCTGGGCACGAAGCCACTCCGCCTGTTCCTGGGTCTCCACTCCTTCAGCGACGGTCATTAATTTCAGCCGGCGGCTGAGGGTCAGTACCGCATCCAGCACCGGCGAGGTCACGGTTTCGGTGCCAATCGCCTGCACAAAGCCGCGATCGATCTTCAGATAATCGAAGTTATAGCGTTCGAGATAAATCAGCGCGCTATGCCCGGTACCAAAATCATCTATTGCGATTTCAAAACCCTGCTGGTGGAGCCAGGCGAAGTTAGCGATCGATTTTTCTTTATCAATCATGGCCCGCTCGGTCACCTCCAGCACCACGTGAAAATGGTCGGCGGGCAGCGCGGCGGCAAAGCGCAGCATATCGTCGCGGAAGCTGTCAGCCTGCAGATGGGCAGGGGAAATATTCAGCCCCAGCTTGACGCCGCGCGGCAGGATCCGTTTAAGCACTTGACCATCGCTGGCGATCAGCGCCAGCAGGTGATGGGTCAGCGGAACGATCATCTGCTGGGTTTCCGCCAGATTAATAAAGACGTCGGGCGGGATTTCACCCACCACCGGATGGCGCCAGCGCATGAGCACCTCCACGCCGCTGATACGCAGGGTCTGGGCATTCACGACCGGCTGATAGACGACGTAGAACTGGTTATTTTTGATCCCCAGCAGTATCGATTTTCGCGGATCGGATTTGATCGTCAGCACGTAATAACAGAGCAACCCCGCCAGCAGGCCGCACACTACCCCGAGCAACAGGGCAAACTGTGTATTTTCCGCCAGCCAGCTGTTGGCATACAGGTAGACCTTCAGCGGTAAACCGTCGATCTGTACCTGGCGGATCGGTTCGTTATGCAGGGTTTGCGGATCCACCAGCCGATTACTGAAGGTGGAGATGGCGGTGTGACCGATGGCCAGCGCAATACCGCTGAAATCATTTTGTCGTGCGGAATAGAGGATGTACGGCGTGAGATTGGCGTTGATCGATACGAAAATGCCGCTGTTTGCATCATCGGGTTTGCTGACCCATAACGCCAGCGCTGCGCTTTTCGGCATCATCGGCGTACCCGGCAAAATCGCCATATCAACGGGTTTGCGAATATCGATCGCCGGGATAAGCTGAGTAAGGGGCGTATTCATGGCCCCTGTCGCCGAGGAGCAAAAGACGACGCCGTTTTTAACCAGCAGAAACGCGCGAACGTTGGGGCTGAAAGCGGCATGGGAGGTGAGTCCGGAGTCGATATTCTCGCAGGGCTGATCCACCAGCGGCTGCAGGCCATCAATGGTCTCACGGAGATCGTGAAAATAGCTTTTCAGGTAAGTGTCAACGTTGTTGATAATGGCGTCGAAACGCTCTGCCCGGTTATGGTAAATCACCATAAACTGAATGCAGCCGGCCAGCAGCGCGACGATAATCCCCACGCACAGGCTGGTTAACCAGATTTTACGCTGGGGTGAAAAGTAGCGAGTAAGCATAGCTATAGTCTTTCCGTGTTATTGAATCGCATCAACGGTTTGTCGGTCGTCGTTTTTCTCATTCCCACTTAAAAGACATAGCTTATTTTGCGGCGTTCAGAATCAGGTGGCAAAAAAAAACACTGCCGGGGCAGTGTTTTTTTATCCCGCCTCCAGCCAAGGGATAACCGGCGGCGGTAGAGGACAGTTTACGAGCGGCTCAGAACTCGACGCGCTTCGTTGTAGCGCTTTTTCCAGTACGGTTCATCCATGCTGGAGATGGTCACCCCGCTGCTGGTGGAGGCGTGAACGAACTGGTTGTTGCCGAGATAGATCCCGACGTGGCGGCCGGTAGAGCCGGCGCGGAACAGAACCAGATCGCCAGTACGCAGCTGGGTACGGGAAATCGATTTTCCGGTTTCCTGCTGTTCAGAGGTTGAACGCGGCAGTTCCAGACCAAATTGTTCGCGGAAGGTGCGCTGCACAAACGCTGAGCAGTCGATACCTTTACGGGTGCTGCCGCCGAGGCGGTAACGCACGCCTTTCCAGCTGGCATACTGATCCATTAAACGGGACTTCACGTCCAGGTTACGGACCATCGTTTCAAATTCATCCTGAGAGGCTTGCAGTGATGATAAATCGCCACTACCCACAGCATGCGTCTCAGAATGCATATTCCTGGCGGTACTTGTTGAACTACACGCGGAAAGCAGAACCGCTACTGCAATCGCGGGGGCTACCCGCAAGATGTATCTCAAAATCGGCTGAGATTTGACCATGCTGTTTATTTTCCCTTGTTGTCCTTAACGACAATGTCGTTATAAAAAATGCCAAACGTGTTAGAGCCTAAATACCCATCCGCAATGAGACAATTCCTTAAGCTTAAATTTGTGCAGTCACGCACAAATTTATTCATGCTCTGAATTAATGTTGCGGAAAAGGCAAAACGAGAACGAGATTACCCTATCAAACGCCGCATGGCGAGCGGTTTTGCGCGATTTCTTATAAGTATTTTGGTGACAAAAAGTGAATCATTGGGAAAGGGCAAAATAGCGCCAGTATCGGGTAAAAAACAGACAATTCCTTCATTTGTCACGGGATTAATGTGACAAGAAGATGAACATCATGTTGAAAAAAAGCGCAATTGAAAAAGGGGACCCAAAAGGTCCCCTTATAGATAATGACGCCAGACGGCGACCACGACATTATTTGGCCGATATTCCGCCGGGCAGAGAACGGTCGAAAAGGGCGATCAATTTATCGCTCAGCGGTGTCATCAATACCCACGGCGCGCCAATCAGCACGGCGGTCAGGGAGCCGACGGCAATATCGCTGAACCAGTGAGCGCCAATCATGACGCGCGGGAAAGCAAAGACCACAAATATCACCAGCGCCACGGTTAGCGCGCGGCGGCCGAAATAGCGCCACATAAAGCTCGCGAAGATCAGCAGCATCATCCCATGATCGCCAGGGAAGCTGTCCTTGGAGGCGTCTTTGGTGGGGAAGTTAACGACATCGCTGACGCGGGTGACATCGTGGAAAAACAGCGACGGGCTGGCGCGCTGTACCGGCATCAGGTGCTGCGCCAGCTGGTTAATGATCACCGCGGCCAGCAGCATCACCAGGCCCATGATGGCAATCTGGCGACGGCCTGCTGGCGGCGCTTTAAGCCAGTAGCGGAGCATCAGGCAGCCCATCGCCAGCAGCGAACAGGCGTCGAAGGCGCGATTGTTGATGATCGCCAGCAGCCAGGCATAGGCGTGGCTGACGCTGACGCCATGGTTAAAGAAATGGAAGATCGCGGAGTCGACCGGCGACCAGGCGCCGTGGTTGACCGGCAGATACCAGGAGCAAAATAGCGCCACACCCGCGATGTTAAGCAGCAGAATTAAAGGAATTCGGTTTTTCATCATAGCCATTGCGATTTTGTGACAGTCGGCGGCAACCTTAGCCGCCTCAACTTAAACGAAGCCTCAACAGTGAGGTCTGGAGCGCGTTCCAGTCGGCTTCGTTCGCCGAGATAAGCTCGATTCGGCTATCGGGTGGGGGGACGCTCAGAGTCTCGATATGCCAATCCTCGCCCTGGCGGTTGATCCTCACGGCCCCTTCGGCAATGCGCATCACGCCTTTGACGCGCGCCACGGGCGCCAGCCGTGCCCATTCGAGCAGGCCGATGGTCTCAAAGACCGTTTCCGCGTCGAAAATCCAGCCGCAGGCCTGATAGCCCTGGCCGCTGTTGAGGTGGCGGCGCCAGCGCTGGTGCTCGGGCAGGCTGAGTGCGGCGAGACCGCTGGTCGGGCGAGAGTGGTGAACATGCTCCGCGCTCGCCGGCAACGGGGCGGTGTTGCGGCGCGGCTCATCGAGCAGGGCGAGGTCGATATTACCCTGGGTTGTCGACACCTTGCGACGATCGCCGCCCCAGCGCTGCCACCAGTCGGCCAACGCCTGGGCGCTTTCGGGCGTTTCCCGATCGTTTTTATTGGCCACAATGATGTCCGCCGCGGCCAGCTGATCGCGGAAATTGTCGTTATTGACGACTTTTTCATCCAGCAGCTGACGGGGATCGAGGATGCACACCGTAGCGCGTAGATCGATCCAGGGTTCATACACCGCTGCGGTGAGGATATCGAGGATCTGCTTCGGATGGCCAAGGCCGGTGGGTTCGATCAGCAGGCGATCGGGTTTACCCTGGCGCAGCAGGGTATTCAGCCCAACCTGCATCGGCAGGCCGTTAACGCAGCACATGCAGCCGCCGGGGATCTCTTTGAGCAGGGCGCCGCTGTCGGCCAGCAGCGCGCCGTCTATCCCGACTTCGCCAAACTCATTCACCAGTACGGCCCATTTTTCATCCGCAGGCTTCTGCGCCAGCAGATGAAGAATTGAGGTCGTCTTACCGCTGCCGAGAAAGCCGGTGATCAAATTGGTTCTGGTCACTCTTTTCTCCAGGATAAATGTAATGTTGTAACAGTTACGCCTATCCTGACGAAAAAAGGGGGAAAAGAGAAGTCCTGAGGCGGACAGAAGAAGATTCTGTCCGCATAAGCGCAAATATTGTTAAGAATTTAGCGCGCGGGCCACGGCCTCGCGGGCACCGTGCGTCGCCAGTTGCTGCCAGGCGGCGCGGATCCCGGCGACAAACTGCGCGTTGTGCGGCAGGTCGCGGCCAAATATTTCCTCCAGACCCAGTAGCGCATCGACGCGCTGCTGCTCATCGCTCTGCGCCACCCGCTGCTGGATCTTGTCGACCAGCGGATCGCGCACGTCGATCGTCTGACCCGCGTCGTCCGTACCACTGACGTAGCGCATCCAGCCGGCAACGCCGAGGGCCAGCAGCGGCCAGCGGCTGCCGCGCTCAAGATGTACGCGGATGCCGTCGAGCATGCGCTGGGGCAGTTTCTGGCTGCCGTCCATGGCGATTTGCCAGGTGCGGTGTTTGAGCGCCGGATTACTGAAGCGGTCGATGAGGCTGTCGGCATAGGCCTCGAGATCGACGCCGGTAATGGTCAGCGTCGGAGCCTGTTCGTCAAGCATCAGCTGGCGAGCGGCGCGGCGGAAAACGTTATCCTGCATGCAGTCGCTGACGTGCGCATGACCTGCCAGATAGCCAAGCCAGGCGAGAAAAGAGTGGCTGCCGTTGAGCATCCGCAGCTTCATTTGCTCCCAGGGCAGCACGTCGTCGGTCATCTGCACGCCGGCCGTCTCCCAGGCCGGTCGTCCGGCGACGAAGTGGTCTTCGACCACCCACTGAATGAAGGGTTCGCAGCTGATGGCGCAGGGATCGTCGACCCCCAGCACGGCGGCGATTTCCGCCAGCGACTCGGCGGTGGCCGCAGGAACAATGCGATCCACCATGGTGCCCGGGAAGCTGACATTATCGGCGATCCAGTTCGCCAGCGCCGGGCTGCGTTTTTCCGCCATACCGAGGACGGCATTTTTCACCACGTGGCCGTTGTCGGGAATGTTATCGCAGGAGAGCACGGTAAAGGGCGGCAGGCCCCGTTCCCGGCGGCGGGCCAGCGCTTCCACTAAAATACCGGGAGCCGACTGCGGTAGCGTCGGATTTTCCAGATCGTGAACGATACGCGGATGCGTCGGATCCAGCTTGCCGGTCGCCGGATCGATGCAATAGCCTTTTTCGGTGATGGTCAGCGAGACAATCGCCACCTGCGGCTCGCAAAATTTTTCGATAATTGCCGCCAGCGAATCGAGCCTGGCGTTCAGGCATTCGTGCACCGCGCCGATCACGATGGGCTGGTTACCGTCGGCGCCTTTTTCCAGCACGGTAAACAGATGGTCCTGTTCGCGAAGCTGGCTCATCAGCGTATCGCCGCTGAACAGACTGATTTCGCAGATCCCCCAGTCGCCGCCGACGTTATTCAGCACGCGATCGGTCAGCAGCGCCTGGTGCGCGCGATGAAACGCGCCAAAGCCGAAATGGACAATACGCGAGCGGAGCTGGCTGCGATCGTACTGAGGACGTTGCACGTTTTCCGGTAGCGTAGCGGTTGCAATTGTTGTCATTCTTTACACACCTGTTTAACTGCTTATTAACAATGCCAGTCTAAAGTTATATGACAGGAAATTAAATTGGTAAGCCGAAATTATCCGCTGACTGTGAGCTGGATCAATCAATGCGCCGGCACTGTTTGCAGCCTGAGGAGAAACATGTATGGTAGTCGTCATGAGTGTCGCCATTATTGGTATAACAACTTTTGTGAGGGCATAGCGATGGAACAAACCTGGCGGTGGTATGGGCCGAACGATCCGGTATCGCTTGATGATGTACGGCAGGCAGGGGCGACCGGCGTCGTGACTGCGCTGCACCATATTGCAAACGGTCAGGTCTGGCCGGTAGAGGAGATTAAAGCGCGTCAGGCGCTGTTAGCGGCAAAAGGGCTGACCTGGTCGGTCGTCGAAAGCATTCCGGTGCATGAGGATATTAAAACCCACAGCGGGGAGTATGCGACCTGGATTGCCAACTATCAGCAGAGCATCCGCAACCTCGCGGCCTGCGGCATCGATACCGTATGCTACAACTTTATGCCGATCCTCGACTGGACGCGCACCGATCTGGAATATGAGCTGCCGGACGGTTCCCGGGCGCTGCGTTTCGATCAGATCGCCTTCGCCGCCTTTGAACTGCATATCCTCAAACGCCCGGGCGCGGAAGGAGATTACAGCGAAGAAGAGCAGCGTCAGGCTGAGGTTTATTTCAAGGCGATGAGCGAAGCGGACATCGAGAAACTGACCCGCAATATCATCGCCGGCCTGCCGGGGGCGGAAGAGGGTTACACTCTTGACCAGTTCCGCGCGCGCCTGGCGGAATATGACCACATTGATAAAGCGCAGCTGCGCGAGAATATGGCCTACTTCCTGCGGGCTATCGTGCCGGTGTGCGAAGAGGTAGGCATCCGCCTGGCGGTGCATCCGGACGATCCGCCGCGGCCGATCCTTGGCCTGCCGCGTATCGTGTCGACCATCGAAGATATGCAGTGGCTGAAAGAGACAGTGGACAGCATCAATAATGGCTTCACCATGTGTACGGGATCGTATGGCGTCCGCGCCGATAACGATCTGGTGAAGATGGTGGAGACCTTTGGCGATCGCATCCATTTCACCCATCTGCGATCTACCTGTCGTGAAGCGAACCCGAAAACCTTCCACGAGGCGGCGCACCTTAGCGGCGACGTCAATATGGTGGCGGTGGTGGATGCGATTCTGCGTGAAGAGCAGCGGCGTAAACAGGCTGGCGATCTGCGCCCGATCCCATTCCGTCCGGATCATGGTCATCAGATGCTTGACGATCTGCGCAAGAAAACCAACCCAGGCTATTCGGCGATTGGCCGTCTCAAGGGGATGGCGGAAGTGCGTGGCGTCGAGCTGGCGCTGAAAATGACCAAATACCCTGAACTGCTGTAATCGCGGTAACAGGGATAATAAGAGGGACAGCCAGCGGCTGTCCCTTTTTACTGTCGGGGCGTCAGCCTGGTCGGGTAAGTGAAGCGCCACCCGACAAAATAACGGCGCAATGGGGTAGATACTATGATCGGTTTGCAACAGTGTCGACCCTGGAAAAACCTGTGTTCTCTGTTATTTCCGGGCAGATTGCGTTCCCGATATTTCTTCTGCGTTATGTCACTCATGGTGCAGGGAGCGCACAGGGGGCGGCCAGTCGCCGCCGCCCCCTGTACCCCCGGGCTC
>OKER01000272.1_pt1 | contig 13348 bp, 7 predicted proteins | sample 1610031 | NCBI WGS metagenome assembly OKER01 (sample SAMN04436611, study PRJEB24849) | human gut metagenome | biome: human gut; feature: NICU; material: stool | host: Homo sapiens | place: USA: Saint Louis, MO | collected 2009-12-31
GATTCGCACCCGCCCTGCACGACCTGTAGCCCGGACAAGGTGCGCAGCACCGCCTCCGGGGAGGTCCCTGTCTAAGGGTCAGCAGTTGCGACGTCAATCTTAGTCTGCTTCAGCCTGCTGCTCATGTATCAAATTCAATAACGGATACGGTTGCCCCAGATCGTCCGTCTCAGAACGCCCTGTCACGTTAAAACCCATCCTCTGATAAAACCCGACCGCTTGTTCATTCTGCTCATTCACATTCGTCGTCAGCTTTGGCGTTAACGACAGGGCATGCTCAATCAGCAATTTCCCCACGCCGCAGCCGCGGACATCCGGATCGACGAACAGCGCATCCATATGCTCTCCGGTAAGCAGCATAAAGGCGATCGGCTGGTCCTGGGTGTTAGCCGCCACCCACAGCGGAGCCTCCGGTAAAAATGCGCGTACCATCTCCTCCAGCTCCTTTCGATACGCTTTTGACAGAAAATCGTGCGTGGCGTCGACCGACCGACACCATATCGCAATCAGTTTATCCCCTTCATCTGGCCGGGAACGGCGGATGCTAATAACCATATTTTCTCCTTTTCTTCATTCTTATATTCTAACTCAATGCGCGCCGTGAAATTTTCTCACCGTGAACATGCAGACTCGACATTCACCCGATTCCTGGTTATCTTCAGCTATCTGGATGTCTAAACGTTTATACGTATGCTATGAGGTAATACAGTTATGCCAATTCGGGTGCAGGACGAGCTACCAGCCGTCAGTTTCTTGCGCAATGAAAACGTCTTTGTGATGACGACAACACGTGCAACGACTCAGGAAATTCGCCCCCTGAAGGTGTTAATCCTCAACCTGATGCCGAAGAAAATCGAGACGGAAAATCAGTTCCTGCGGCTGCTGTCGAACTCTCCGCTGCAGGTGGACATCCAGTTGTTGCGTATTGATGCGCGTGAGTCGCGTAATACGCCGGCGGAGCATCTGAATAACTTTTACTGCAATTTCGATGAGATCTGCGATCAGAACTTTGATGGCCTGATTGTCACCGGTGCCCCCTTAGGCCTGGTTGAGTTTAACGATGTTGCTTACTGGCCACAGATCAAACAGGTGCTGGAGTGGGCGAAGGATCACGTCACCTCCACGTTGTTCGTCTGTTGGGCGGTTCAGGCCGCGCTGAATATTCTGTACGGCATTCCGAAGCAGACCCGCGCCGAAAAGATTTCTGGCGTTTATGAACACCATATTCTGCATCCACACGCCTTACTGACCCGCGGTTTCGACGACTCTTTCCTGGCCCCGCACTCACGCTATGCTGATTTTCCGGCGGGGCTTATCCGCGACTACACCGATCTCGAGATCCTCGCGGAGACGGAAGAGGGCGATGCGTATTTGTTTGCCAGCAAAGATAAGCGCATCGCCTTTGTTACCGGCCACCCGGAGTACGATGCCAATACCCTGGCAAGCGAATATTTCCGCGATGTGGAAGCCGGTTTGAATCCAGAGGTTCCTTACAACTATTTTCCGCAAAACGACCCGCAGAACAAACCGCGCGCCACCTGGCGGAGCCACGGCAATCTGCTGTTTGCTAACTGGCTTAACTATTATGTCTACCAGATTACACCATACGATCTGCGCCATATGAATCCTACACTGGAGTAATACTCTACACGAAACGATCCTAAAGCGTTTCAGCACTTTGCCTCTGGCACCTTCGGGTGCCTTTTTTATTTCCGAAATTCACTTCATGCTCAATGATAACTTTAATTCCATTGTTATCAATATGTTAACTCTATTTTAAAATTAAAATGGAAATTGTTTTTGATTTTGAAAATTAATTGAGTAGTCTTAATTGTGCTGAGCGAAAACTACACAACGATCTCTCGCTCGCTTCCAGCGGATCAACCAAGAGGAACAGCACAATGACGCAGCAGGCGACAATCACCGATGAACTGGCCTTTAGTCAGCCCTATGGCGAGCAGGAGAAGCAGATCTTAACGCCTGAGGCGGTAGAATTTCTGACGGAACTGGTGAGCCGCTTTGCGCCGGCGCGTAATAAGCTACTGGCCGCGCGTCAGCAGCAGCAGCAGGCCATTGATCAAGGTGTACTTCCTGACTTTATTTCGGAAACCGCTTCCATTAGAAATGAAAACTGGACCATCCGCGGTATCCCGGCGGATTTGCAGGATCGCCGTGTTGAAATCACCGGTCCCGTTGAACGCAAAATGGTCATTAACGCGATGAATGCCAACGTCAAAGTCTTTATGGCGGACTTTGAGGATTCGCTGGCGCCTGACTGGCGTAAAGTCATTGATGGCCAAATTAACCTGCGTGATGCCGTGAACGGGACCATCAGCTACACCAACGAGGCCGGCAAAATCTACCAGCTGCAGCCCAATCCCGCTGTGCTGGTATGCCGTGTGCGCGGCCTGCACCTGCCGGAAAAGCACGTCACCTGGCGTAATGAGGCCATCCCCGGCAGTCTGTTCGATTTTGCGCTCTATTTTTTTCATAACTACCAGGCGCTGCTGGCGAAGGGGAGCGGTCCCTACTTCTATCTGCCAAAAACCCAGGCCTGGCAGGAGGCGGCATGGTGGAACGATGTCTTTAGCTTTACGGAAGATCGCTTTGACCTGCCGCGCGGCACCATCAAGGCCACGCTGCTGATTGAGACGCTGCCAGCGGTGTTCCAGATGGATGAGATCCTGCATGCGCTGCGCGACCATATTGTTGGCCTGAACTGCGGCCGTTGGGACTACATCTTCAGCTATATCAAAACGCTGAAAAACCATCCGGACCGCGTGTTGCCTGACCGTCAGGTGGTGACGATGGATAAACCGTTCCTCAGCGCCTACTCACGGTTGTTGATTAAGACCTGCCACAAACGCGGTGCGTTTGCGATGGGCGGCATGGCGGCGTTTATCCCGAGCAAAGATGCCGAACGTAACCGTCAGGTGCTGAGCAAAGTCACCGCCGATAAAGAGCTGGAGGCGAACAATGGTCACGATGGCACCTGGATTGCCCACCCGGGGCTGGCGGATACCGCTATGGCGGTGTTTAACCGCGTACTGGGCGATAAGCCGAATCAGCTCTCGGTCACCCGGAGCGCGGATGCGCCAATTACCGCCGAACAGCTGCTGGCCCCCTGCGAGGGCGAGCGCACGGAAGCCGGGATGCGCGCCAACATTCGCGTGGCGGTGCAGTACATCGAAGCCTGGATCTCCGGCAACGGTTGCGTCCCGATTTATGGCCTGATGGAAGACGCCGCGACGGCCGAGATCTCGCGCACCTCTATCTGGCAGTGGATCCATCATCAGAAAACCCTGAACGACGGCACCCCGGTCACGAAGGCGCTGTTCCGCCAGTGGCTGGCGGAAGAGCTGATAGTGATTCAGGAGGAGCTGGGAGAGCACCGTTTCAGCCACGGCCGCTTTGACGATGCGGCGCGACTGATGGAGCAGATCACCACCTCCGACGAGCTAATTGATTTTCTGACATTACCGGGCTACCGCCTGCTGGCCTGATCGCCAGATGGTGTGGTTCGCCATTTAGTCCTTCACCAATGCGCCTGGGGAGCCAGGAAATTATATGGAGCATCTGCACATGAAAACCCGTACCCAACAAATCGAAGAATTAAATAAAGAGTGGACGAACCCGCGCTGGGAAGGCATTACCCGCCCGTACAGCGCGGAAGAGGTGGTGAAGTTACGCGGCTCGGTGAATCCGGAATGCACGCTGGCGCAGCTTGGCGCGGCGAAAATGTGGCGTCTGCTGCACGGTGAGGCGAAAAAAGGGTACGTCAACAGTCTCGGCGCGCTGACCGGCGGCCAGGCCTTGCAGCAGGCGAAGGCGGGTATCGAAGCCATTTATCTCTCCGGCTGGCAGGTGGCGGCGGATGCTAACCTGGCGTCCAGCATGTATCCGGATCAATCGCTGTATCCGGCCAACTCGGTACCGGCGGTGGTGGATCGGATCAACAACACTTTCCGTCGTGCCGATCAGATCCAGTGGTCGGTCGGGATTGAACCGAACGATCCGCGTTATATCGACTACTTCCTGCCGATCGTGGCGGATGCGGAGGCCGGTTTTGGCGGCGTCCTTAACGCCTTTGAGCTGATGAAATCGATGATTGAAGCCGGTGCAGCGGCGGTTCACTTCGAAGATCAGCTGGCGTCAGTGAAGAAGTGCGGTCATATGGGCGGTAAAGTGTTGGTCCCGACCCAGGAGGCGATTCAGAAGCTGGTGGCGGCGCGTCTGGCAGCCGACGTGATGGGGGTCCCGACGCTGGTGATCGCCCGTACCGATGCCGATGCGGCCGATTTAATTACCTCTGACTGCGATCCGTACGATCGCGAGTTTATTACCGGGGATCGCACCAGCGAAGGGTTCTTCCGCACCCACGCCGGGATCGAGCAGGCGATCAGTCGCGGGCTGGCTTATGCGCCGTATGCGGATCTGGTGTGGTGCGAAACGTCGAAACCGGATCTTGAGCAGGCGCGCCGCTTTGCTGAGGCTATCCATGCGCGTTTCCCGGGCAAATTGCTGGCCTATAACTGCTCGCCGTCGTTTAACTGGAAGAAAAATCTCGACGATAAAACCATCGCCAGCTTCCAGCAGCAGCTGTCGGACATGGGATACAAATACCAGTTTATTACCCTCGCCGGGATCCACAGCATGTGGTTCAACATGTTCGACCTCGCCCATGCCTACGCTCAGGGTGAGGGGATGCGCCACTATGTTGAGAAAGTGCAGCAGCCGGAATTCGCTGCCGCGCCGGAAGGCTATAGCTTCGTCTCGCACCAGCAGGAGGTGGGCACTGGCTACTTCGACAAAGTCACTACCATTATCCAGGGCGGCGCCTCGTCGGTGACGGCGCTGACCGGCTCGACCGAAGAAGATCAGTTTTGAGCCATGCCCGGCGGCGCGACGCTGACCGGGCCTGGGAAGGGATGCAGGCCGGATAAGCGAGCGCGCCATCCGGCATGACGTGGTGCCGGATGGGGGAAAGCGATGACGCGTGGCCTGGAACTACTGATTGCCCAAACCATTTTACAGGGATTCGACGCCCAGTACGGGCGTTTCCTGGAGGTGACCTCCGGCGCGCAGCAGCGCTTTGAACAGGCTGACTGGCATGCCGTACAGCAGGCGATGAAGCAGCGTATCCATCTCTACGATCACCATGTTGGCCTGGTGGTAGAGCAGCTGCGCTGCATTACCGAAGGGAAAAGTACCGACGTCGATTTTCTTCTGCGGGTGAAACAGCAGTACACCCAACTGTTGCCGGATTACCCTCGCTTTGAAATTGCCGAGAGCTTTTTCAATTCGGTCTACTGCCGACTGTTTGACCACCGCTCGCTGACCCCCGAGCGGCTCTTTATTTTCAGTTCGCAGCCCGAGCGTCCCTTTCGCACCCTACCGCGACCGCTGGCGAAAGATTTCTTTCCGGAACGCGGCTGGTCCCACCTGCTGGGCAAAGTACTGTCCGATTTGCCGCTGCGGCTGCCGTGGCAGAACAAAGCGCGGGATATCGGCTATATCATTGCCAGTCTGCAGGAGGCGCTGGGGGAGGAACTGCTCGCCACCTGTCATCTGCAGGTCGCCAATGAGCTGTTCTACCGGAATAAAGCCGCCTGGCTGGTGGGCAAACTGGTCATGCCGATGGCGACGCTGCCTTTTTTGCTGCCGATCCACCGCAGCGATGAGGGTGAGCTGTTTGTTGACACCTGCCTGACCACCCATGCCGAAGCAAGCATCGTTTTTGGCTTCGCGCGTTCCTATTTTATGGTTTATGCGCCGTTGCCCGGCGCTCTGGTGGAATGGCTGCGTGAGATCCTGCCGGGCAAAACGACGGCCGAGCTGTACATGGCGATTGGCTGTCAGAAGCACGCCAAAACCGAAAGCTATCGCGAATATTTACACTACATTACTCGCTGCGATGAGCAGTTTATTGAAGCGCCGGGCATTCGCGGGATGGTGATGCTGGTGTTTACCCTGCCGGGGTTTGACCGGGTGTTTAAGGTGATCAAAGACCGCTTCGCGCCGCAGAAAGAGGTGACCGCCGCCCACGTGCGCGCCTGCTACCAGCTGGTAAAGGAACACGACCGCGTCGGGCGGATGGCGGATACCCAGGAATTTGAAAATTTCGTGCTGGATAAACGGCAAATCGCGCCGGCGCTGCTGGCGCTGTTGCAGGCGGAAGCGGGGAACAAACTCACCGATCTCGGCGACCGCATCGTCATCAGTCATCTCTATATTGAACGGCGAATGGTGCCGCTCAACCTGTGGCTGGAGCAGGTTAACGGCCAGGCATTGCGTGATGCGGTAGAAGAGTATGGCAATGCTATCCGCCAGCTGGCCGCCGCCAACATCTTTCCCGGCGATATGCTGTTTAAAAACTTCGGCGTCACCCGCCACGGCCGGGTGGTGTTCTACGACTATGACGAAATTTGCTATATGACAGAGGTAAATTTCCGCCAGATCCCGCCGCCGCGCTATCCGGAAGATGAGCTGGCCAGCGAGCCGTGGTACAGCGTTTCGCCGGGGGATGTGTTTCCGGAGGAGTTCCGCCACTGGCTGTGTGCCGACCCGCGCGTTGGGCCGCTGTTTGAGGAGATGCATGCCGACCTGCTGCGCGCGGACTACTGGCGCGAGCTGCAGACGCGGATTAAAAACGGCCATGTGGAAGATGTTTACGCCTACCGGCGCAAGCAGCGTTTTAGCGTGCGCTATGGCGCTGACAGTAGGCCGGATAAGGTGTTTACGCCGCCATCCGGCAGGGTGCGCCGATCTGCCTGATGGCGCTACGCTTATCAGGCCTACTTAAAATGCCCCAGTGGGGCATTTTTTTATTTAACCCCGCCATACGCCAGCGTCACTTCCTTCGCCGCTTTGATCACCAGCGCGCCCAGCTCGGTCACCCGGTCATCGGTCATGCGTGAAATCGGTCCGGAGATGGAGATTGCCGCGAACGGTTCGCGATGTTCATCATAAATGCAGGCGGCGACGCAGCGCAGGCCGAGCGCGTGCTCCTCGTCATCGAAAGAGTAGCCCCGTTTGCGGGTCTGCGCTAAATCTTCCTTCAGATGCAGCGGCGAGACCAGCGTGGCATGCGTATAGGCATGCAGCCCTTTACGGTGCAGCAGGCTGGTGACCTGCTCTTCGCTTAATTGCGAGAGAAACGCCTTCCCGGCGCCGGAGGCGTGCATCGGCAGTTTACCGCCGATCGGCGCCGACATACGCATCAGCTGGGTGCACTGCACCTGGTCGATAATGATCGCCTGGTGGTCGCTCTGGTCAAGCACCGCCAGATTCACCGTTTCACCGGAATCTTCCATCAGCTGGCGCAGGATCGGGTGGACAATCGCCAGCAGATTGCGGCTTTGCAGAAAGCTGCTACCCACCACGAAGGCATGCGCCCCGACGGCCCAGTGGCCCAGCTCGCCGACCTGGCGGACGAAACCCAGCTGCTGCATGGTGGTCAGCAGGCGGTGAGTGGTGGAGTTGGGCAGACCCGCCTGCTGCGCCAGCTCGGTCAGCGCGACGCTGCTGTGAGACTCGGCAATCCATTCGAGCAATTTCAGGCCGCGGGTCAGCGACTGAACCTGACCGCCAGCCTGCTGGGCGGTGGCAGCCGCGGGTTTTCTGCCGCGTTTCGCGGGAACGGGGGTAGTGGCCATCGCGGACTCCTTTTTCTGTATCGTGGAAATGATTTTCGTTTTATTTGGCGATAATGCAATCACAACCGGACTCATCGGAGGAGTGAAGCTGAACATGTCTCATATTGCCTGTTGTTGTCTTTTCCGCTCCGGTGGTTTATGCCAGTATGGTTTGTTGGCTATTTGGCCTGAGTTGAGCGTTGTCGGGAGCAAGTGTGAGCAGCAAAGTTGAGCAACTGCATCAGCAGTTAAAAGAACGTATTCTGGTTCTGGATGGGGGCATGGGCACCATGATCCAGGGCTATCGTCTGAGTGAGCAGGACTTTCGCGGTGAGCGCTTTGCTGACTGGCCGTGCGACCTGAAAGGCAACAACGACCTGCTGGTGCTCAGCAAGCCCGAGGTGATCCGCGAGATCCACGACGCCTACTTCGAGGCCGGTGCGGATATCATTGAGACCAACACCTTTAACTCGACGACCATCGCGATGGCGGATTACCAGATGGAATCCCTGTCGGCCGAGATCAACTTTACCGCGGCGAAGCTGGCCCGCGCCAGCGCCGACGCCTGGACGGCCCGCACGCCGGAAAAACCGCGCTACGTCGCGGGCGTGCTTGGCCCGACCAACCGTACCGCCTCTATCTCGCCTGATGTGAACGATCCGGCGTTCCGTAATATTACCTTTGACCAGCTGGTGGCCGCCTATCGCGAATCCACCCGGGCGCTGGTGGAAGGTGGCGTGGATCTGATCCTGATTGAAACGGTATTTGATACTCTGAACGCCAAGGCGGCCATCTATGCGGTGAAAGAGGAGCTGGAGGCGCTGGGCGTTGACCTGCCGCTGATGATCTCCGGCACCATCACCGATGCGTCCGGCCGCACGCTTTCCGGACAGACCACCGAAGCCTTTTATAACTCGCTGCGTCACGCCGAAGCCTTATCGTTTGGTCTGAACTGCGCCCTCGGGCCGGACGAACTGCGGCAGTATGTCCAGGAGCTGTCGCGCATCGCCGAATGCTACGTCACGGCGCACCCGAACGCCGGTCTGCCCAACGCCTTCGGTGAATACGATCTGGATGCCGACACCATGGCGACGCAAATTCGCGAATGGGCGGAAGCCGGTTTCCTCAATATCGTCGGCGGCTGCTGCGGTACGACCCCGGAGCATATTGCCGCTATGAGCCGGGCGGTGGCCGGTTTACCGCCGCGCCAGTTGCCGGAACTGCCGGTGGCCTGCCGCCTCGCCGGCCTGGAGCCGCTGAACATCGGCGACGACAGCCTGTTCGTTAACGTCGGCGAACGTACCAACGTCACCGGCTCGGCGAAATTTAAGCGCTTGATCAAAGAAGAGAAGTACAGCGAAGCGCTGGACGTTGCCCGTCAGCAGGTCGAAAGCGGCGCGCAGATTATCGATATCAACATGGATGAGGGGATGCTCGACGCGGAAGCGGCGATGGTGCGCTTCCTCAACCTGATTGCCGGCGAGCCGGACATTGCCCGCGTGCCGATCATGATCGACTCCTCCAAGTGGGAAGTCATTGAAAAGGGTTTGAAATGCATTCAGGGCAAAGGCATTGTTAACTCGATTTCGATGAAAGAGGGCGTCGAACCCTTTATCCACCATGCGAAGCTGGTTCGCCGTTATGGCGCCGCGGTAGTGGTGATGGCCTTTGACGAAGTGGGCCAGGCCGACACCCGCGAACGCAAAATTGAGATTTGCCGTCGCGCTTACAAAATTCTCACTGAAGAGGTCGGCTTCCCGCCAGAAGATATCATCTTTGATCCCAATATCTTTGCGGTAGCGACCGGTATCGAAGAGCACAATAACTATGCGCAGGACTTTATCGGCGCCTGCGAAGACATCAAACGCGAGCTGCCGCATGCGCTGATCTCCGGCGGCGTCTCCAACGTGTCGTTCTCGTTCCGCGGTAATGACCCGGTACGTGAGGCGATCCACGCCGTGTTCCTCTACTACGCGATCCGTAACGGCATGGATATGGGGATCGTCAACGCCGGCCAGCTGGCGATTTACGACGATCTGCCGGGCGAGCTGCGCGACGCGGTCGAAGATGTGATCCTTAACCGCCGCGATGACAGTACCGAACGGTTACTTGAGCTGGCGGAAAAATATCGCGGCAGCAAAGCGGACGACGGCGCGAATGCTCAGCAGGCGGAATGGCGCAGTTGGGACGTGAAAAAGCGTCTCGAATATTCGCTGGTGAAGGGCATTACCGAATTTATCGAACAGGACACCGAAGAGGCGCGTCAGCAGGCTGCCCGCCCGATTGAGGTGATTGAAGGGCCGCTGATGGACGGCATGAACGTGGTCGGCGACCTGTTCGGCGAAGGTAAAATGTTCCTGCCGCAGGTGGTGAAATCCGCTCGCGTGATGAAACAGGCGGTGGCCTACCTCGAACCTTATATCGAAGCCAGCAAAGAACAGGGCTCCAGTAACGGCAAAATGGTGATTGCCACCGTAAAAGGCGACGTTCACGACATCGGTAAAAACATCGTCGGCGTGGTGCTGCAGTGCAATAACTACGAAATTATCGATCTTGGCGTGATGGTCCCGGCGGATAAAATTCTCAAAACCGCCAAAGAGGTCAATGCGGATCTGATCGGCCTTTCCGGGCTGATTACTCCGTCACTGGACGAGATGGTTAACGTGGCGAAAGAGATGGAGCGCCAGGGCTTTACCATCCCGCTGCTGATCGGTGGCGCGACTACCTCGAAAGCGCATACGGCGGTGAAAATCGAGCAGAACTACAGTGGCCCGACCGTTTACGTACAGAACGCCTCGCGCACCGTCGGGGTGGTGGCTGCGCTGCTCTCGGATACGCAGCGCGATGATTTTGTCGCCCGCACGCGTAAAGAGTATGAGACCGTGCGTATCCAGCATGGGCGTAAAAAACCGCGCACGCCGCCGGTGACCCTGGCCGCCGCGCGGGAAAACGATCTGGCCTTCGACTGGGAGAGCTACACGCCGCCGGTGGCCCATCGCCTGGGGGTACAGGAGGTGGAAGCGAGCATCGAGACGCTGCGCAACTACATCGACTGGACGCCGTTCTTCATGACCTGGTCGCTGGCGGGTAAATACCCGCGGATTCTGGAAGATGAAGTGGTGGGCGAAGAGGCACAGCGCCTGTTCAAAGACGCCAACGATTTGTTAGATAAACTCAGCGCAGAGAAAACCCTGAACCCGCGCGGCGTGGTCGGGTTGTTCCCGGCCAACCGCATTGGCGACGATATTGAAATTTATCGCGATGAAACCCGCACCCATGTGCTGACGGTGAGCCATCACCTGCGCCAGCAGACGGAAAAGGTCGGCTTCGCGAACTACTGCCTCGCCGATTTTGTCGCGCCGAAGCTGAGCGGCAAGGCGGACTACATCGGCGCCTTTGCCGTGACCGGCGGCCTGGAAGAGGACGCGCTGGCGGACGCCTATGAAGCGCAGCATGATGACTATAACAAGATCATGATCAAGGCCATCGCCGATCGTCTGGCGGAAGCCTTCGCCGAGTATCTGCACGAGAAAGTGCGCAAGGTCTACTGGGGGTATGCGGCCAATGAGAACCTCAGCAATGAGGAACTTATTCGCGAGAATTACCAGGGGATCCGTCCGGCGCCGGGGTATCCGGCCTGTCCGGAGCACACCGAAAAAGGCACCATCTGGCAACTGCTGGACGTCGAAGCCCATACCGGCATGAAGCTGACCGAATCGTTCGCCATGTGGCCGGGGGCATCGGTTTCCGGCTGGTACTTCAGCCATCCGGACAGCAAGTACTTCGCCGTGGCGCAGATCCAGCGCGACCAGGTCGAAGACTACGCGCTGCGTAAAGGGATGACCCCGGCGGAAGTCGAGCGCTGGTTAGCGCCTAATCTGGGCTATGATGCCGACTAAATCGTCACCTTTCCTTACAACAAACAAGGCGCTCTGTGAGCGCCTTGTCTCTTTATTGAGGTTAACCCCTTATACTGAGAGAGGTTCCTGATCTTCGGAAAACCTATAACGATAAGGAGAAGCTGATTCCGTGTTAACTCTGCTACACCTGTTGTCCGCGGTTGCTCTGCTGGTGTGGGGCACGCATATTGTGCGTACCGGGGTGATGCGCGTCTATGGCGCTCGCCTGCGTACCGTTCTCAGTAGCAGCGTAGAGAAAAAGCCGCTCGCCTTCTGCGCGGGTCTTGGCGTCACTGCGCTGGTGCAAAGCAGCAATGCCACCACCATGCTGGTGACCTCGTTTGTCGCCCAGGATCTGGTGGGCCTGACGCCAGCGCTGGTAATGGTGCTGGGGGCCGACGTCGGGACGGCGCTGATGGCGAGGGTGCTGACCTTCGACCTGTCGTGGCTATCGCCGCTACTCATTTTTATCGGGGTGATCTTCTTCCTTGGCCGCAAGCAAACCCGCGCCGGGCAGCTGGGGCGAGTGGGGATTGGTCTGGGGCTGATCCTGCTGGCCCTGGAGCTGATTGTGCAGGCCGTGAACCCCATCACCCAGGCCAACGGCGTGCAGGTGATTTTCGCCTCGCTGACCGGCGATATCATGCTGGATGCCTTAATTGGCGCCGTATTCGCGATCATCAGCTACTCCAGCCTGGCGGCGGTGCTGCTGACGGCGACGCTGACCGCGGCGGGAGCAATCTCCTTCCCGGTGGCGCTGTGCCTGGTAATTGGCGCCAACCTGGGCTCCGGGCTGTTGGCGATGCTCAACAACAGCGCGGCAAACGCGGCGGCGCGCCGCGTGGCGCTGGGTAGCCTGCTGTTTAAGCTGGTGGGGAGCCTGATTATTCTGCCATTTGTCCATCCGCTGGCCGCGGCGATGCACAAGCTGCCGTTGGCGGAGTCTGAGCTGGTTATCTACTTCCACGTCTTTTATAACCTGCTGCGCTGCATCGCGATGGTGCCCTTTGCCGGACCGATGGCGAAGCTGTGCCAGCGTATGATCCGCGATGAGCCCGAGCTGGATAACCAGCTGAAACCCAAGCATCTTGACCCGTCGGCGCTGGATACGCCAGCGCTGGCGCTGGCCAATGCCGCGCGCGAGACGCTGCGCATTGGAGATGCGATGGAGCAGATGCTGGGGAGCCTGCATAAAGTGATGCATGGCGAACCGCGTCAGGAGAAAGAGCTACGTCGTATGGCGGACGATATCAACGTGCTCTACACCGCCATTAAGCTCTATCTGGCGCGAATGCCAAAGGATGAGCTGGCGGAGGAGGAGTCCCGGCGCTGGGCGGAAATCATTGAGATGTCGCTAAACCTCGAGCAGGCGTCCGATATCGTCGAGCGGATGGGCAGCGAGATCGCCGATAAATCGCTGGCGGCGCGGCGCGCCTTCTCGGTGGAAGGGTTAAAGGAGCTGGATGCGCTGTACGATCTGCTGCTCAGCAATCTGCAGCTGGCGATGTCGGTCTTCTTCTCCAGCGATGTACCCAGCGCCCGCCGTCTGCGGCGCAGCAAACACCGGTTCCGCATTCTTAACCGCCGTTACTCGCATGCGCACGTTGACCGTCTGCATCAGCAGAACGTGCAGAGTATCGAAACCAGTACGTTGCACCTGGCGCTGCTGGGGGATATGAAGCGTCTGAACAGCCTGTTCTGCTCGGTGGCCTACAGCGTGATGGAGCAGCCGGATGAAGACGACGAACGAGATGACTACTGAGACGGATTATTTTTCCGTTTATGTCGCTTCTTTTCTGGCGAGGTAGCCCTCCC